>Ga0256407_10011201_pt1 | contig 12451 bp, 8 predicted proteins | sample RumenRJG_04DNA_FD_193489 | JGI IMG/M metagenome (GOLD analysis project Ga0256407, IMG submission 193489) | Bovine rumen microbial communities from Lethbridge, Alberta, Canada - RJG_04 | ecosystem: Host-associated > Mammals > Digestive system > Stomach > Rumen | place: Canada: Alberta | collected... | reverse complement strand
AACGCTCGAACCTATAGAGGAAGTAGTCATAAGCGTTCCGGACATATACTCAGGCTCAGTGATCAGCAAGCTGAATCTGCGCAAAGGTCTGATGCAGCAGATGAAGAGCGAAAACGGCTACACACGGCTCGAGTACCTGGTACCTACAAGAGGCCTTCTGGGATACAGGAGCGAGTTTATCAACGATACTCACGGCGAGGGGACCATGGTCAGGAGATTTGACCGATTCGATGAGTTTGCTGGTGAGATCCCTCAGAGGATAAACGGGGTGGCAATCGCCCAGGAAGCAGGGGTCACTACTCCTTACGCCATATTCAACATACAGGAGAGGGTTCAGATGTTCGTAGGACCTCAGGTCAAGGTCTATGAGGGCATGATCGTGGGAATGAACGCAAGAAGCGATGACATGGTCGTGAACCCATGCAAGGAAAAGAAGCAGACCAACATGCGCGCCGCGGGAAGCGACGATAACGTGCGTCTTACCCCGCCGAGAGTGTTCACTTTAGAGGAGGCTCTTGAGTTCATAGATGATGATGAACTGGTTGAAATCGTTCCGGGGGACATACGTCTCAGAAAGAAGATTCTGAGCGAGCTGGACCGCCGCAGGAACGCGAGACGCGAACGGTACGAATAGTACGACACTGCTGATCAGACGCAGAAAAGAACAAGAGGAAAGGAGTGAATAATGGGCATATTTGAACCCATAGCAAAACTTGGACCGGCCTGGGTATTCTTCATAAACCTCGCCTGTGTAATCGTCGGGGGACTTATAATAACCGGAATAGTAGTTTCGGTTCTCAGGAAAGTCCTCACTAAAAGCGAGAAAATAGATAATGCGATAGTAGCGTTCATCGTAAACGCGGTCAAAGTCATATGCATTATAATACTGCTTACGATCGTGCTTCAGCTCTTCGGCGTCAGCATGACGACAATAGTCGCCGTGCTGGGAGCCGCAGGCGCCGCAATTGCCCTCGCTTTGAAGGATTCTCTCGCCAATGTGGCGGGCGGCATAATGATCATCATCACACATCCTTTCAAGCAGGGTGATCTTATAAGCGTCGGTGAGAACAGGGGTTATGTTGAGGCTATCGATCTGTTTCTGACCAAACTCAGAACATTTGACCGCAGAACTGTGAGCATCCCTAACGGACTTATCAACACATCGGTCGTATACAACGAGAGCGACAGGGAGATACGCCGTGTAGACCGCAGCTACAGCATCGCTTATGAAGCGGATATCGCAAAGGCAATCGACACGCTCAAAAGAGTATGCGCTGAATCTGAATTCATTGTTTCAGATCCGCCTCCGATCATAGGCGCCGGGACATACGGTGATAACGGCATTACCATCGAATGCCTCGCATACTGCAGGATGGAAGACTACTGGAACGCGGGTTACGATCTGAACAAAAGAGTCAAGGATGCCTTTGCAGAAGAGGGCATCGAGATTCCTTATCCGCACATGGATGTAACCGTGAAGAACGAGACAACTTTAGAGTAGTAAACCGCGACAAAATATGTTACAATAACTGCGTATATGTCTTATATACGCAATTATTTTTTTTGAGAGGTATTGTATTATGGCAGAACCCAGAAAATTCAAGAGAGTGCTGGTCGCGAACCGCGGAGAAATCGCTATCAGGATTTTCAGAGCCTGTAAGGAACTGGACATCAGAAGCATAGCCATATACTCGGAGGAAGACAAGAACACTCTATTCAGAACAAAATCTGACAGATCATATCAGATAGGCGTGGGCAAAGCGCCCGTGGACGCTTATCTGGCAATAGATGAAATTATCGAACTGGCAAAGACAAAGGGCATCGACGCCATACATCCGGGATACGGATTCCTGGCTGAGAATTCGGAGTTCGCAAGGGCATGTGAGGCCAATGGCATCGTGTTCATAGGCCCGAGCGGAGACATGATGGACCAGCTTGGAGACAAGGTGCAGTCCAAGATCGTCGCCCAGTCTGTCGGCGTGCCTACAATTCCGGGAATCGCCGAGAAGATTCCTGATGTGAAAACAGCGCTGAAGTTTGCTGAAGAGTGCGGCTATCCTGTCATGCTCAAGGCAGCGGCAGGCGGCGGCGGACGCGGAATGAGAATCGTTCGCAGCAGCGAAGAACTGCCGACTCAGTACGAGAGCGCCAGATCCGAAGCGGAAAAGGCCTTCGGCATCGATGATATCTTCATTGAGAAGTACATCGAAAGACCTAAGCATATCGAAGTGCAGGTTCTGGGCGACAACTACGGAAATGTAGTCCATCTCGGAGAGCGTGACTGCTCCATTCAGAGGCGCCACCAGAAGGTAATTGAATTTACGCCGGCCCTGAGCATTTCAGATGAACTCAGAAAGACTCTTTGTGCCGATGCAATCAAGATAGCGAAGGCAGTCAACTACAAGAGCGCCGGTACAGTAGAATTCCTGATCGACAAAGACGGCAATCACTACTTCATAGAGATGAATCCGAGAATTCAGGTCGAGCATACAGTAACTGAGATGACCACGGGCATCGACATAGTACAGGCCCAGATTCTCATTGCTGAAGGCTACAGACTGTCCTCAAAGGAAGTCAACATAAAGCAGAGCCAGATCAAGCCTAGAGGATATTCGATCCAGTGCCGTGTAACGACAGAGGATCCTATGAACGGTTTCGCGCCGGATACGGGAGAAATCACAAGGTATATTTCACCTGGCGGATACGGCATAAGACTGGACGCCGGAAACGCGCAGGCAGGCGCCGTTATTTCTCCGTACTACGACAGCCTTCTCGTAAAGGTTACATCCTGGTCAAGAAGCTGGGAGGACGCGGCAAACAAGGCAAGAAGAGCGTTGAGAGAGCTGAAGGTTCAGGGAGTCAAGACGAACAGAAACTTCCTGATGAACGTGCTCAATCATCCGACCTTCGTAGCTGGCGAGTGCGATACGGGATTCATAGCGGATAATCCTGAGCTTCTGCATTCGAAGCCTAGAGCTGAATCAGAGACCAAGGTGCTCAGATTCCTGGGCGAGAAGTTCATAAACGGCAACAAGGGCGTTAAGCCGAACTTTGATAAGCCTGTTATTCCAAATATCAAGCTCAGAGAGATTGAAAAACTAAAGGGCACGAAGCAGCTGCTCGACGCCAAGGGTCCTGAAGGCGTTGTTGACTGGGTAAAGAGCCAGAACAAGCTGCTGCTTACGGATACATCGATGCGTGACGCTCAGCAGTCGCTCATGGCGACCCGAGTGCGTACAGTTGACATGGAGAGAATAGCTCCGGCTGTAGCCAAATACGGCAAGGACCTGTTCTCCATCGAGATGTGGGGCGGAGCCACCTTTGATACGGCGTACAGATTCCTCAAGGAATCACCGTGGGAGAGGCTGGAGACTTTGCGTGAGCTGATCCCGAACATCATGTTCCAGATGCTCATAAGAGGAGCCAACGCCGTAGGATATAAAAACTATCCGGACAACGTAATCAGACGGTTCGTCAAGGAGAGCGCGAGATCAGGCATTGATGTGTTCAGAATCTTCGACTCGCTGAACTGGATACAGGGCATGGAAGTGGCTCTCGACGAGACCCTCAACCAGGGCAAGATCGCCGAGGCCTGCATCTGCTACACGGGAGACATTCTGGACAAGTCCAGAACAAAGTACAACCTTGAATACTATGTGAAGATGGCCAAGGAACTCGAGAAGAGGGGCACCCACATACTCGGCATAAAGGACATGTCAGGTCTTCTTAAGCCGATGGCTGCCAAGGTGCTCATCGAAGCCCTGAAGAACGAGATCGAAATACCTATTCACCTGCACACTCACGATACATCCGGAAACGGCGTCGCATCACTCATGATGGCGGCGAACGCGGGATGCGACATAGTGGACGCTGCGTTCAACAGCATGTCAGGACTGACTTCACAGCCTGCCCTGAACTCCATAGCGGCGGCTCTTGAAGGCGCTCAGAGAGACACAGGCTTCGATCTGGACGGCATCCAGGAGATATCGGATTACTGGGCAGCTGTAAGACCTGTCTACAAGGAATTCGAATCCGACATGATGACAGGATCGGCCGAAATATACAAGTACGAGATGCCTGGCGGACAGTACTCGAACCTGAAGTCACAGGTCGAGTCATTCGGGCTGGGACACAAGTTCAAGGAAGTCAAGGATATGTACAAGACCGTCAACGAGATGCTGGGAGATATCGTCAAGGTAACCCCTTCATCAAAGGCAGTCGGCGACATGGCCATATTCATGGTACAGAACGACCTGACGCCTGAGAACATATATGAAAAGGCGGCAAACATGGACTTCCCTGACTCCATCGTATCCTTCTTCGAGGGAATGATGGGACAGCCTGAAGGAGGATTCCCTGAGAAACTGCAGAAACTGGTTCTCCACGGAAGAAAACCTATTACATGCAGACCGGGCGAGCTTCTTCCTGACGAAGACTTCGACGCCATCAAGAAGTATCTCGATGATACTTACGATATTGACGCGGATGAGCAGCAGTGCCTGGCGTACGCTCTCTATCCGAAGGTATACGACGATTTCAGAAAGAGCATGCGTGACGAAGGATACTTCAGATACATGGGATCGGATATATTCTTCCACGGACTCTCCGAAGGCGAGACCTGCGAGGTCAAGGTCCGCGAGGGAAGGGAACTGGTCATCAGACTGTCCAACGCCCGCGAGCCTGACAGCGACGGCTTCAGAGATGTTATTTTCGAAGTTAACGGCAACAGAAGCGCTGTCAAGATCAAGGATAAGGCTGCGGCGCAGAACGCTGCGACAGGATCACAGATAGTATACGCTGACGAAGACGATCCGATGGAAATAGGCGCAAACATTCCGGGCACAATTATCAAGGTGCTCGTCAGCGAAGGTGAAGTCGTAGAGGAAAAACAGCCGATAGCGGTAATCGAAGCCATGAAGATGGAAACGAACATTCTGGCTTCCGCGGGAGGCGAAGTAGACAAGATCTATGTCAATGAAGGACAGCAGGTCAAGGCGGGCGAACTCATCGCCAAGCTGAAGTAGCGGAAGGAGGCGCAATAGAAGTGGGCGGAGGAGTAATAGGCAAGTTCATTTATTTCTGGGCATTCATGATCGGAGTTATCGTATTCGGCAGGCTGTTCGGATTCATGAACGATACCAAGACAACGGTTATCATTCTCATCGCCGCTGCGCTGATATATGTAGTATGGCTTCTTGGCCGCGCAAAGGCAGCACAGCGAAAGGAAGAGAAAGAATGGGAAGCTCAGCAGGCGAGGATAGCCGCCAGAAAGAAGAAGGGCGGCAAGCGCTGAGAACAGTTAGCAAATGCATTAAAAAATGGCGGCAATATTTGCCGCCATTTTAGTTTACTTATCAGTTGTGTATTATCACTACGGTTCCGACGCTGATCAGGTTGTACAGCTCAGGAGCTTTGTTCGTCGGCAGATTGACGCAGCCGTGGCTTCCGCTGTACTTGTAGATGTCACCGCCGAAATTGGATCTCCAGCTGGCGTCGTGCAGTCCGTATCCGTGGCCGAGGAAGCACATCCAGTAGCTTACGAAACTTTCGTAGTGGGTCTTGCTCTTCTTCGGGCCGCCTCCTACAAGCTTGATGTTCCTCGCCTTGTTGTTGATGGAGTAGACGCCGGTAGGCGTGCTGTGACCCGCGGCAACGCAGCCGGACACACAGTCGCACTCGAACTTCTTCTGGCCCTTTTCAAAGTAGACCACATGCTGTTCCGCAAGATCAACATCTATATAAGTGTCTCCGACCTCAAGAGTCCTGGAGTACTTTCCCTTTCCCTTCTGTGAGAAGACAGGCTCACGGCTTACATCCTTATGGGAGTTCAGGTCTTCCTCGAGCTGTTTGGCTTCGCCCTCCTCATCGACGATCCATCCGTAAGTGCCGCCGTTAACCTGGAAGGTCTTTCCCGTGAAGGATGTGAACTGGCGGTCACCGCCGACGATATCATATTCGGCCTTCATTGCCTTTGCAAATTCTGCAACCTTGGCCGGGTCAGCTTCACCCGAGAGGTCATCCTTCAGCAGGTTGTCAATCTCCTTGGCTGAGAGAGTAAAGCTTTCGTCGCCAAGCTCATAGCTGATCTTCTGGTTGAGATACTTCTGGCAATAGGACTGGAACTTCAGGAGTTCCGGATCGTCGCTTCTGACCTCGGGAACCGTGATGTACGCGTTTTCATCATAGTCGAATCTCGTTTCGCCCAGTGAAACCGCGCGGAGAATATCCTGAAGATACGCGTCTTCATCGGATTTGTTTCCGTAAACTTCAGGAATGATAGGGAACGTTGGGTCATCCATGTCCACATAGGCGTCCTGGGTTTCAGTGACGCCTTCACGGTGGAGAAATTCCGAGTCTTTTACTCTCTTTGCAAAATCGTCGCTGCACTCGTCGATGTTCATGGAGATGCGCGCGCTGAGAGGAAGATGGAAATAGTGGCCCAGTGCGGCCTCAAGAAGATGATCCTTCTTGACGCTCTTGAGCTGATCCCTGATATCGTATGTGCAGCCGAAATCAGTGTAGTCGTCAAGAGTTTCACCGAGCTTTCCTACAACCTGAATATGCCCTGAGTTCTGTTTCTCAGTGAGAACAGTCTCGGCTTCCTTGTATGTAAGGCCGGAGCAGTCCACGCCGTTTATGGTCATGCCGTCAGGAAGACTGTCCGACCGGTAATCATCAGAATTTGCGTATAGAATTGTCGCGATGCCTGCTGCCGCGGCGATAAAAACTACGACAGCGGCTAAAATAATCATTGCCTTTTTCATAACTTATAGTATATTTTATTACATCGAAAAAATAAAGCGAAATGTGGTATAATTTCTGTATGTCTTTTACACATCTTCATGTTCACACTGAATACAGCCTTCTGGACGGAGCGGCGAGGATAAAGGATGTCGTCGCCAGAGCGAAGGAACTTGGAATGGACTCTCTGGCGATTACCGACCATGGGGTCATGTTCGGCGTGATTGAGTTCTACAGAGCATGTAAATCGGCGGGGATAAAGCCGATAATCGGGTGTGAGGTCTATACGGCGGCGAGAACAAGATTCGATAAGGACGCGTCCAAGGACAAGGTCATGGGCCATCTTATTCTGCTCGCCGAGAACAATACCGGATACAAGAATCTCATGAAGATAGTTTCTGAAGGTTTCAGAAACGGCTTTTACTATAAACCGAGAATAGACAAGGAAGTGCTGCGCCTGCACAGCGAAGGGATAATAGCCACTTCAGCCTGCCTGGCGGGCGATGTCCAGAGAAATCTGCTTAACGGCGACTATGAGAGCGCCAAGCGCGAAGCTCTGGAGATGCTGGACATCTTCGGTGAAGGCAACTACTTCCTGGAACTTCAGGATCAGGGCCTCGAGGAAGAGGCGAGGATACTGCCTGACATGAAGAGACTCCACGAAGAGACGGGGATTCCTTTCGTGGCGACAAACGACGTCCACTATGTGAACAGGGAAGACGCCGAGGCGCAGGATGTTCTCATGTGCATCCAGACGGCGACCACAATCGACGAGGACAACAGGATGCGTTTCGCCAACGACCAGTTCTATCTGAAGTCAGAGGACGAGATGCGCAGGATATTCTCGAACACACCTGAGGCTCTCGACAATACGGCAAGAATCGCTGAGCGCTGCAACGTCGAGTTCACCTTCGGGGAGCTGCATCTGCCTGAGTTTTCCGCGCCGGAAGGACTGACAAAGGAAGAATACCTAAGGCAGCTGTGCCAGAAGGGTCTCGAGGAGAGATATCCCGAAGATTACCATAAGCATCAGGCGCGTCTTGACTACGAACTCAGCACCATTGAGAACATGGGTTACGTAGAGTACTTCCTGATCGTGTGGGACTTCATAAACTACGCGAGGAGCAAAGGCATCATGGTAGGTCCGGGAAGAGGTTCGGCCGCAGGCTCCATAGTCGCTTACACACTGAGGATAACGGACATAGATCCTATAAAATACGGTCTGATCTTCGAACGTTTTCTGAATCCTGAGAGAGTCAGCATGCCGGATATCGACATAGACTTCTGCTACGAGAGACGCGGCGAGGTCATCGACTACGTAACGGAGAAGTACGGCAAAGACAACGTATCCCAGATCATAACCTTCGGAACGATGAAGGCCAAGCAGGCGGTCAGGGACGTAGGGCGAGTGCTGAATGTCAGCTATCAGGATACCGACGCCATAGCAAAGGCAATACCTTTCGCTCTGAAGATGACCATAGACAAAGCGCTGCAGACCAGCCCGGACTTCAAGAAGATGTACGACGAGGACGAGACGACCCACAGAGTCGTGGACATGGCGAGGGCGATTGAAGGAATGCCGCGCCATGCGTCGACCCACGCGGCGGGAGTGGTAATCTCCAGACTGCCTTTGGACGAATACGTTCCGCTGTATCTCGCTGAGAAAGGACTGTCGACGCAGTTCAACATGACTACCATCGAGGAACTTGGTCTTCTGAAGATGGACTTCCTGGGGCTGAGAAACCTGACGATTATACGCGACGCCCTTGAGATGATAAAAGAGAACCACGGAGTCGATATTGACTTTGCGTCAATGGACTACGATGACCCGGCGGTATACGAAACCATAGCGAAGGGAAACACCCAGGGCATATTCCAGCTCGAAAGCGGCGGCATGACTTCATTCATGATGAACCTGAAGCCGGACTGCTTTGAGGATATAGTGGCGGGAATCGCCCTGTACAGACCGGGGCCAATGGCTTCGATACCTACGTACATAGAAAACAAGAAGAATCCGGGGCATGTCGCCTACATACACGAATCACTGCAGCCGATACTAGGCGTAACCTACGGGTGCATGGTGTATCAGGAGCAGGTTATGCAGATCGTGCGTGATCTGGGAGGATACTCCTACGGACGTTCAGACCTTGTGCGCAGGGCCATGTCAAAGAAGAAGATGGACGTAATGCTGGAAGAGAAGGAATACTTCATCAACGGCAAGACGGACGAAGAGGGAAATGTCGAGATAGCGGGCTGCGTCAGAAACGGCGTGCCGCGTCAGGCCGCGGAGGAGATATTCAACCAGATGATATCCTTCGCCGAGTACGCGTTCAACAAATCCCACGCGGCTGCATACGCGGTGCTGGCGTATGAGACCAGTTACCTGAAGACACATTACCCGGTTGAATTCATGGCGGCGCTCATGACATCGGTAATGGGAGACACTAAGTCCATGTCCATGTACATCAGAAACTGCAAGGACATGGGAATAGAAGTCCTTCCGCCTGATGTCAACGAGAGCGGCAAAAAGTTCACCGTGGTCTACGACCCGGAAGATACAGAGAAAAAGCACGGCAGAATACGTTTCGGCCTGCTGGGAATAAAGAACATGGGCGAAGGCCCAATCGACGCCATAATAGAGGCGCGTGAGCAGAAGGGGAAGCCTTCCGACATATTCCGGTTCATTGAGAACATAGACATCCACCGCATCAACAAGAAGGCTGTGGAGAGCCTGATAAAGTCCGGAGCGATGGACTGCCTGAACAAAAACAGGGCGGCTCACTTCGGAATATACGAGTCTCTGATGGATTCGGCACAGAACTCGGCGAAACACAACCTGGACGGGCAGCTTTCACTGTTCCAGACGAACGCCGGGGCCATGGATGAGACTGTCAAGCACAGACTTCCGGATGTGAAGAACTTCCCGCCGGAGGAACTGCTCGCCCAGGAAAAGGATGTGCTGGGCGTATACCTTACTGCTCATCCTCTGGACGAATACGCCGATGTGATCAGCAGGAGCGTATCCGTCACGACAAAGGACCTGGCCGAGGTGCTTGCAGGCGAGGAGGAAGGCTACACAGGACATATCACAGACGGCATGAAAGCTGTCATGGCCGGAATAATCACGGGCAAGAAGAACCTGATTACAAAGAACGGCAGAATGATGTCCTTTGTGGACATGGAGGACATGTTCGGCACAGTTGAAGTCGTGGTGTTCCCGAACGTTTATGAACTGTGCAGTTCCCTTATAGATGAGGACAGGATCATTGCGGTAAGCGGCACGATAAACTTCAAGGAAGGCGAGATGCCGAAGCTGCTGGCCGACAGTGTTACTGACATACGGACCGCTGAGCCTTTGCGCGGGGAACCGCAGCAACCGGTGAGACAGAAGCAGCCGCAGACAGCGTCGCAGCCGCAGAAGGCGTCACAGCCGGAGGGGCTGATAAAGATACGGCTGCCGGAGGGTGACGGAATACACAACATAGACGATCAGAACAGGCGCGTTCTTGAAGCGGTCAGCGCTGTAATGAAGAAACATCCCGGAAAGCATCAGGCTATAATTTACTACCCGCAGGGCGGAAGCAGGAGAACAAGCGAAGACTTGTGGGTAACGCCGGATGATGACTTTGCGGCAGAAATAAAGGAAATAGTAGGAAAGGATAATTATAAATCATGAAGAAAATCGGGATACTTACGAGCGGCGGAGACGCGCCGGGAATGAATGCGGCAGTAAGGGCTGCAGTAAGATGCGGAATTGAAAGGGGCATGGAAGTCTACGGCATCAAGCGCGGTTACGAAGGCCTGCTTGACGGAGAAATTGTGAAAATGGAGTGGCATTCTGTAGGCGACATACTTCAGAGGGGAGGAACCATACTGAGAACTGCCCGCAGCGCCAGATTCATGGAGCAGAAGTGGGTGGATCACGGCGCAAGAATGCTTGAGGCCTTTGGCATAGACGGTCTGATTGTAGTCGGCGGAGACGGTTCCTTCAGAGGTGGAGTCGATCTCTCCAAGAGAGGCATTTCCGTAATGGGAGTGCCGGGCACAATAGACAATGACCTGGCTTACACGGACTTTACCATCGGCTTTGACACCGCTGTCAACACGATACTCGGACTCATATCTAACATAAGGGACACATCATCTTCACATGAGAGATCTACAATCATGGAAGTAATGGGAAGACACTGCGGAGACCTCGCCCTGTACTCAGGTCTTGCGGGCGGCGCCGATGTCATACTCGTGCCTGAGGTCAAGTGCGACATCAATGAGGTCTGCAGGAGAGTGCTCCAGGGACAGGCGACAGGAAAGGCACACAGTCTAATAGTCATGGCAGAAGGCTTCGACATGGACGCGACCGAACTGGCAAAAACCCTCGAGGAGATGACGGGCAGAGAAGCGCGCGCCGTAGTTCCGGGCTACATTCAGCGCGGAGGCAGCCCTACGGAAAAAGACAGGCGCATAGCGACCATCACTGCTGCAAAGGCAGTCGAACTTCTGTATGACGATTCAAGCAGCAAAGCCATCGGCGTCAACGGCGGCGAACTCGTCGCAATGGATCTGGCGGAAGCTCTCAATGTCAAGCCTGAATTCAACAACGATCTGTATGAGCTGTCCAACATACTGGGCAAAGGCAGATAATTGTGATAGAATGACCCAAGTGTAATGACCCATGCATGATAATAAGGAGAACTGGGAGAAATGAGAAAGTTAAATGGTTTTTTGAGAGGACTCTTCCTGATATTCGGAGCGCTGTTCCTGATTACGGAACTGCTGCCTGAAAGAAAGGCTGCCCTGAGGGACAAGGAAGGCTTTGATAACGAAGAGTTCGATGACATATGGTAATACAGGATAGAGGAGTTTTCTGATGAAAATACTTACTTTGGCCGGAGGTATTCTGATGGTCGCGACCGGTGTCTTTTGCTTCGTCAACCCGGGACAGACTTTTTTGACCATGGCCTTTGTAATTGGAAGTGTAATGGTAATCAACGGGCTGATTCACTCGCTCGGATTTTTGCTTGCCAGAGGCAGATTCGGCATAGGCGACAACAACGGATGGATAATCATCGACGCGGTGCTGACTTTGCTTCTCGGTATTCTGATACTCTGCAACCAGCTGACGGTCGACATCGCCATTCCGATGATATTCGGAATGTGGGTTCTGGTATCAGGCCTGCTGCGTGTAGAGGCGTCAACAAGAATCAACAGACAGAAAAAGCCCGGGAACTTCAAGGCGGCGCTTATTACCGGCATAATTACTGTTATTGTCGGTCTGTTTGGGTTTATCAATCCGTTCATCACGTATGTTTCGGTAATCGTTCTTCTCGGCATATTCATGGTCGTCCAGGGAGCGAACTCTATCGAACTGGGCATCAACATGCCGCACAAGGTGAAGGATGACGCCGTATTGTATGTTCCACATGCGCCAGTGAAAATCGGCGATGATGAGAATGAAACTCCGGAAGAAGTAGCCGAGAGAATACAGGCTCAGAAGGAGTTTCAGGAGAAAAAGGAATTCACAATGGCTTTCGGCGAGGGCAATTTCGGCCTCACCAAGGAGGAAGTCGAAAAAGCAGTACAGGAGCTCAAAAAAGAATGATGAAGTACGACCTTGTTATTGCGGGAGGCGGCGCGGCAGGACTGGCTGCAGCTGCTTCTTTTATTAAAGAACTGAATAAGGATGGGGCCTCGGGCGCGGCTGATAAAAACG
>Ga0256407_10011198_pt1 | contig 12455 bp, 5 predicted proteins | sample RumenRJG_04DNA_FD_193489 | JGI IMG/M metagenome (GOLD analysis project Ga0256407, IMG submission 193489) | Bovine rumen microbial communities from Lethbridge, Alberta, Canada - RJG_04 | ecosystem: Host-associated > Mammals > Digestive system > Stomach > Rumen | place: Canada: Alberta | collected... | reverse complement strand
TCTAATAAAATTCAAATAAAAAAATATAGAATTAAAAATTTTTAAATGAAAAAAGATAATATAGATTTTATATGTTTATATAAATTAAATTTTAAATTATAAAAATATATTTTTTTAAATAAAAATAGGAAATAAATAAATTTAATAAATAATATTTTTTATTTTATATTTATTTAAATATTAAAACAATAAAAATAGAAATATTAAATAATTGATATAAATGTTTGAAAAATTGATAATCATTTATAAAAAATGAATGAACAAAAATCAGAAGAAATAAACATTATGAATACTAATAAAAATAAAAAAAAATATATGTTTAAAGAAATTAAGAAAATGCAATTACATATATCATTAATTATTAAATTATTAAAATTTCCATCTGGAAATTTTATTTCAATTTCATATGATCAAACAATAAAAATATGGGATAAAAATTTTAATCCAATACAAAATTTAATAAATGAAGATAATAATGAAATTTATGATATAAGTATCAAAGATGATAATAATTTTGTTATATGTACAACAATGATAACAACTTGGGAAAAAAATTTAGATTTATTTAAAATTAATAATATGATATTAAATGCTCATAAATTTGAAAAAATAAATAGAGTAATTTATTGTAAAAATGATAATATTATTTCATCTGATATTCATTTAATAAAAATTTGGAGTAAAAGTAAAAATATATATCAATGTATTACAATAATAAAATTTCAATTCTATTTTCAATCATTTTTATTTTTAGAAGATCAAAATATGTTAATTTGTTGTGGAGATTATAAAACAAAATTTTGGAATATTTTAAATTTCTCTTTTCTTTTTGAAATAAAAGAAATGGATAAATCAAACATATATAAATTAGATAATAATAATATTTTATTATCTCAAATGAATAACTTTTTCAAATTTTCTTTGTTAGAAAAAAAAGTAATTAAGTCATGTAATCATAATTTAATATTTGATCAAATAAAAGTAATTAATAATAAAGAAATTATTATATGTGCTCAATATAAAGAAATTTATATTTATAATATTGATAATTTTGAATTAATTCATAGAATAATTGATGAAATATTTTATTATAATGGATTTGAAGATTTTAATGATGATTCAATTATTTTTTATACTGATAAAGGAATTATTATTCTTTTTCAATTAATATTAATAAAAGAAAAATATTATTTAAAATAAATAATTCAATATTTAAATTGTTTGAATATTTTAATTTTTAAAATAAGATATTAAATAAAAATATATATAAAATCATTTATCAAAAAAAATGAATTATGTATCTGTAAGTTAATTTTTCATATATATTTATGATTCTTTAAATAATATATCTGATTTTTATTGAATTATTTTATTAAATCCTTTGATTTAGTAATATAAAAGATTTGTTTATAAGAAAATGATTAACATTCCTTTGATTTAAATTTCTTCTCAGAATCTTTGTTTCTGTTTTTTGAGGAAAAAAAAGAAATTTTTATATATTATCATTTTAATTGAATTTTGAATATTTTTTTTTAGTTTTAAGTTAGTTTTTTGAAATTTATTTTTAAGTTATGGGGATTACCCAATTTTTCAATCACAAAGACATATTTTATTATTAAATTAATTATTTTTTATATATTTTAATAATAAAAAGAGTTAAAATAAATTTAAATAAATTTTATTATAATTAAATTGATTTGATGATTAATATTATTTTGACATTCTCTTTTTCTCTTTAATTTTAATATTTAATTAATTGTTTATCATCATTTTCATATAATATTTTGAAATTTTAAGTTTTGAAAATCATCATTAATTAATTTAATTATGATATACATTAATTGACATATATTAACTTTAACTCTTTTTATTTTTTAAATATATAAAAGAATCAATTAATTTAATGTTAAAATGTTTCGTGGTGGATGTAGTTGTTGTAGAAAAGGTCAGTTTTTCCAAACTTGTTTGAATGAAATATGTAGAAAGTGTGGACATATTGGAAAAGATCATATTTATAAAGATTTTGCATAAATTTAAACATGAAATAAATAGAAATTTTAAATATGATATGAATTAATTTTATTTTTAAATCATAATTTATATTTTAATTTTTAAATTTAATATTTAAAATCTATATTATCTTTTTTATTTTATATAATTTTTTCCTTTATAATTTTTTATTTGAATTTGAATATTTTGAAAAAGAATTTTTTTAATTTTGGTCTTTGATAAATTGATTCATTTTATTGATTGAGTTTTGAATTTACTCAATATTTTTTAATTGATTTTTATGACATTTTTAATATTAAATTATTTTTGTTGTATTTAAAAAATAAAAAGAGTTAAAGTAAATTTAAATAAATTATATTATAATTAAATTGATTTGGTGATTAATATTATTTTTAAATCCTTTATTCTCTTTAATTTTATTATTAATTAATTTTTTATCATCATTTCCATTATAATTGTTTTATATCTAAATATCAAGTTTTGTAAATCATCATCAAACAATTTACTTATAATATATATTAATTTATATAAATTAATAAATTTTATTGAGCTAATTTAAATTTAATAATATTCATAATTTTGAATTAATTTATAGAATAATTAAAGAAATCTTTATTTATAATGTATTTGAAGATTTCAATGATGATTCAATTATTTTTTATTTTTAATAAAATAAAATAATATTTATTTAAAACAAATATTCTATTTTATAATATTATAAAATATAATATTAAAGAAAAATATATAATTGATTTATTGAAACTAAAAAGTAATTTATTTATTCATTTTAATTTTATTTTTTAATTTTATTTTTTTCAAAAAATTTAAAATCCAAAAAAATATTATATTAAAATATAATATTTTATAATTAATTAAATTAAAACCAAAAATAAAACAAAAAAATGGGAGTTTGTTCACCAACAGACAACAAATTATCAAAACATCAAAATCATCAAAATCATCAAAATCAAAATAATCAAAATGAAAAAATAACAAATATAAAATTTGACCCAGGAAAAAAAAATGAAAATAAAAATAACCAAAAATCAAAAATTAAAAATGAAATATATGAAAATGAAAAAAATGAAATAAACAATAACGAAAAAATAAAAAAAGAAGAAATAGATTTACCAAAATTAAAATATCGGCCAAGTATTTATATAGAAAAAAAAACAGAGAAAAATCCAATAAGAAGACTTGAAAGAAAAGGTTCATTAAATCCATTAATTCTTCAAAATAGACCAATTGTAAGAAATGAAACAAAAAAATTAACAATGCAAAGAAGACAAAGTGTAAAATATATAAATGATTTTAAAAAAGATAATAATTTACATAATAAAAATTATCTTATTCAACATTTATTAAGATCACTTTCAAAAAATGATAATAATATAAATGATTTTTCTAATAATAATAAAGCCGATATTCCAGAATATATGATTGATTATAAATTAATTAAAAATGAAAATTCTGAAACTTATTATTGGAAAAATATGGGTTTAATTAAAATAAATGAAGATTTAATTAATGATATTATGAAAATGAGTATTGATGAAGCAAAAAATTGTGAATTTTTTTATAAAAAAAGAATTTGGTTACATTGTTTTTTAAATCAAAATGTTATTGATTTAAAAAAAGAAAATCCTGTTATTTTAGTAAATAGAAATAATATTTTAGAAGAATCTTTTAATCAATTTATGACAAGTAAAATTAATTTAAAACAAATATTAAAAATTCAATTTATTGATGAAGCAAAACATGATGAATATGGTGTATTTAGAGAATGGTATACTTGTTTATTTAAAGAATTTTTTGATATTAAAAATAAATTATTTATTCAGAATAATGATTCTATTTATAAAGGAACTTTTATTATAAATCAATTTTGTGATAAAAGTAAATATGATTATTATGAATTTTTTGGTAAATTATTAGTTAAAACTATTATTGATAAAGTACATATGAAAGAACATTTAAATCTTACTTTAATTAAATATATTTTAAATAATAAAGTTGAATTAGAAGATATGAAATTTTTTGATTTAAGTATTTATCAATCATTAAAAAAAATTTTAAATGAAGATATTGATAATAATAAAGATTTAAATAAAATAAATTTTACATATAATTTACAAGATGAAAAAGGAAATATAAAAAATATAGAAATGATAGAAGAAGGAAATTACATATATTTAAATAATAATAATAAAAATACTTTTATAGAAAAAATGATATATTATGAAACATATTATAAATTTAAAAATCAAATTGAAAAAATAAAAAAAGGTTTTTATAATATAGTAAATGATATAATGGGAAAATTTTATACTCCACAAGAATTTGATTTTCAATTAGTAGGAATGAAAATAATAGATTTAAAAGATTGGGAAAAAAATACAATTTATAAAGGAAAATATAATAAAGATAATAAAACAATAAAATTATTTTGGGAAGTTTTAAATAAATTAGAACAAAATGAATTAATGATTTTTTTTCAATTTTGTACTGGAATGTATAATATTCCAATTGATGGTTTTGGTAATTTAAAAGGAAAAGATAATAAAATACATAAATTTACAATTGAACCTTTATTAAATGAATTATATTTAAATAATAATCCTAATGAATTTAGATTAATTGAAGCAAAAACTTGTTTTAATAGAATTTTATTACCTGAATATCATAATAAAGAAGAAATGGAAAAAGGAATTAGAATTATTATTGAATATGATACTCAATATTTTGGAATAATTAATTAAGTATTTTTTTTGATTTAGTTTGATTATCATTTGGTTATAATGAAATAAAAATTTATTTTATTTATTATTATGATTATAATATTATTAAAACTTGGGTATTTTATTATGATAAATTAGTTTAGTTTTATATAGAAATTAATAAATTAAAAATATGATATAATTTTAATAAATTATTTATAAAATAGAAAAATATAAAAAATGCTTATTGGTTGTTGTGTAAATTGTATTTGTAAAAATACGAAAATGAAAACAATAAATATATTATATATAACATTTATATCAATTTCATTTATTTTTTCCTTGATAACATGTTTAAATCTTTCTTCAAAAAGTTCTCGTTATTCTGATGCATTAATGTATTTAAATGAAATAAATAAAGAAAAAAAAACAAATATGAGATTATTAAATAATAGTTCTGGAACATATTATACTTATAATGGTGAACAATATTATTCTAGTAAACAAAAAATAAATTATAAAAATTTATTTAAAAAATGGAAAAAAATAGAATTATCTTTTAATTTAATAAGATTTTTTATCTATTTACCTTTATTATATTTTTCATATTTTTTCCTTTCATCAAGATTAAAAAATTTGGATTTAAAACATAATATATTATTTAAAACATCAAAAATAGGAATAGTTAATTTTATTTTTATATTGTTTTGTTTAATTTTTAATTCTTGTTTAATTTATTTAAGAATATTAACAATTTCAACTGATGAAGAAATAGGATTATATAAAATAAATACAACTACAAATTTTGTTAAACATACAAGTTTTAATATTCTATTTGATGTAATAATAATTATTTTAAATTTTATTTGTATTGGTCTTTCATATAAAATATATGTAAATGCAGAATTTAATCAAGGAAAAAATAGTCGTATTAGTGATAGTCAAAAAAATTTACCTTATATTAATTCTAAAGTAGTTTTAAATACTAAAGATGAAACAAATATTATTGAAAAAAATATTGAAAATGAAATGAATAATGATAAAAATGAAAATGAAATAAAAGAAAATGAAAAAAATGAAAACAAAGAAAAATATGAAATTAATATTGGAAATGAAAAGGAATAAATGAAAAAAATAATATTTGATTATATTAAATATATAATTTTAATTTAATATTTTATTCAAAAAAAAAGAAATAAATTTAATAAATAAATAAAAATTATTAAATGGAACTTTGTGCAAGATGTAAAATAAAAATAGCAGATTTTAAATGTGAAGATTGTAATAAATCTTTTTGTGTTGGATGTGACTCATATTTACATTCTCTTGCTATATTTATAGGACATAAAAGAATATTAATTCAAAATAATAAAATTGAACCTTATTGTCAAAATAGTAATTTTAATACTATTAATACTAATGATAAAACTATTGATAATAATAATATTAATGAAAAAAATTTAAATAAAGAAAATAATATTAGTGATAATGAAAATAATTGTATTGAAAATAATGAAGTTAGTAAAAATTTCATTATTCAATTAAGAGAAAATTATGAAAAAGAAAAGAAAGATTTACAAAAAAAAATAAAAGATTTAACTGAAGAATTAAATAATATAAAACAATTATTAAATAAAAGAAATATTAATTTTAATGAAAATTTAAATGATGATAATTATAATAATGTAAATAATAATAATATTAATAATAATAATTATGATTGTAATAATACAAATTATAATAATTATAATAATTTTGATAATAATAATCAAATTCAAAATGATATTAATGAAATAAATAATAATAATTATGAAAATAATGAAAAATTAAAAACAATAATTTCAGATAAAGAAATACAAATTGAATATTTAATAGAACAATTAAATAATCAAAAAGAAATAAATTGTCAATTAAATAAAAAAATAAGCAATTATGAAAGTTGTGTTAATTTAACAAATGATGAATGTTGTAATAAAATAAATAATTTAAATTGTTTATTAGATAATTTATGTATTGAAAAAAAATCAATAGAAGAATTTTATAAAAATAAAATAGAAGAAATTTATCAAATGTATGAATGTGAAAAAGAAAAATTAATATGTAATTATGAATGTCAAATAAATCAATTAAATAATTGTTTAATTGAAGAAAGAAATAAATATATTAATATAATAAATGATAATGAATTTAAATATAAAGAATATGAAAAAAAAACAATTAAAGAAAAAAATGAATTAAATAATATAATTGATAATTTAAAAGAATTAAATTCTGAAAATCAAAAAGAACAAAATGAATTAATTAATATGAATGATACACTTAAAAAAACACTTCAAGATATAAATATTGAATTAGAAAAAAATAGAAATGAATGTAATGATATAAATAATGAAAATGAAAAATTAATTGAAATTAATAATAATATAATAAAAGAAAATGAAGAAATTAAAAAAGCAAATTCTCAATTACAAGGACTTGTTTATGGTAGATTTAGAAAGAATAAAAGTTAATTTTTTTTATTTAAAACTTTAATATATAAATTTATATTTAATAGAAATAATTTCTTTTAATTTATTATACTTTATTATTATGACTTTTCTTTTATATATTGTATAATTAATTTGACAAATTTAATTATATATAATGTTTAAATAAATATTTGTCTCCTAAAAAAAATTATATTTGTTGAATAAAAAATCTATTGTTAGAATATTAAATAATAAATGTTACTATGAAAATTTAAAAGTTTTAATATTAATATCTTTAAAAAATTATAATTATACATATTTTTCATTATATTCATCAATCTTAAAAATTTTTTTCTTAAGAATAATTTATATTAAATAATAAAAATAAATAACTACTTAAAGAAAGTAAAATTGAAAAACAAATTAAAAAAAAAATAATTAAGTATTATTTAAATACTTTTTTTATTATTATTTATTACATATATATTTTATTTATATTTACTAATTTACAATCAGTTATAATTAATTAAAAAAATAATTTAAAAATATGAAATCATCACAAAAAGAAAACCCAACAAATTCTTCATTAAACATTTCAAAAACAGAAATAAAAGAAAATTTAAACAACATATTAAAAAATATGAATAACGAATATCCATTATCTCAATTATGTGAATATGTAGAAAAAGAAACAGGGGGAAAATTTTCTTTTTTAACATTTAGAGAAATTATAGATAATTTATATCCAGATATTCAAAGAGAAGATAAAATATATTTATTAAAATATATATCTTTATCATCATTAGGAATAAATGAAAAAAGTCCTTTAATTTCACTTTTATCTCTTTTTTCTTTTTTTGAAAAAATTTTAAATGAAAAAATACTTTCTCCTTCTTTAATCTTTTACAAAGTAGGAGAAATAATAGAAAAAAAATATAATTTATCAACATTAGAATTAATATATAAATTTAATCTTACTTTAGAAACTGAAGTTAATGATATTGAATTTTATACTTCTTTTTCTCAAAAATTATTATTAGATGAAATGACAAGTATTGTTTTATTTAATGGAATTGATTATAAAAAAAAAAGAAAAATTAAAATTGAAGATTTAGTTCTTGTAATTGATTCTTATAGAGATAATTATTTAGAAGAAAATAAAATTGATGATGATTCAATTAAAAAAGCTCAAATTTTAAAAATGTTTATGGATAAAAATTTTATTACTATTGATCAATTATTTGAAGGATCAGAATATAATTATTTATATTATGATGAATTAAAAAGTAGAATTATGAAAGAAATAAAATTAGCTCAAAATAATTTTACTGAAAATGAACCAATAAATGAATCAATTGTTGATAATGTTTTAACACATTTAAGTAAAAATGATAAAATATTTAAAGATTCATTTGAAAAATATTTTCCAAAAGATAATAAAAAATCAGATTTAAATAATGAAATTATATTATCAGATTTACAAAAATATTGGATTAATAAATTTTTAGATTTTTTATCATTAGTTAGTATAACACCAAAAATGATTTTTGAATCATCTTTAAATAAATATAAAACAAATATTATAAATTTAGAAGATTTAAAAAGACAATTAAAAATTATTTTACCAAATGGTAGAATTTCAAATGATGAAGCAGAATCAATTATGAATAGTTTAGATATAAATAAAAATAGATTATTAGAAATTAATCAATATGAAAATATTATAAATCAAGTTTTAAAATATAAAAAAAATTTTAGAATTATGAATAATAATTTTATTAATAATAATGAAGGTGTTAATATAAAAAATATTTGGGCTAGAGGAATTAAGTCAATTAATTATCATTTATTACCAGTTAAAGGAAATTTTCAAGTTTTAGAAAAATTAAGAAATGAATGTGAAAAAAAAATATTTTATGATATGAGTAATAAAGAAAATGATAAAAATTTAGAAAATGTAGGATTTAATTTTAAAATTGAAAATAATATTCAAGGGGATAATGCAGAAAATGATCAAATAATAACAAATAATATAAAAAAAAATACAAATGATTCTTCAAATTTAAAAAATAATAATATAAAAAGTAATTCTTTTCCTATTGAAGAATATGAAGATGAATATTTTTTAATTGAAGCTCTTGAAAAATTTAAAACTGAAAAAAATTATTTTCCTTGTTTTGATTTATTTAATGATTTAATTATTAATAATTCACAATCAAGAGAAAAAATGAGTCAATTTATAAAATTTTTAGATAATGATTTAGATGGTTTTATTTCTTTATTAGATTTAATGTCTTTTTTATTACATTTTTATAAACATAGAAGTACAAAAATTTTATTAAGATTTCTTTATAATACAATTTATAATGATTTTAAAATGGAATCAACAGATGATTTTTTTATTAAAAATAATATTGATTTATATAAAGAAATTTATGTTAATGATTTATGTAAATTTTTAAATAATTTAAATATTGAATTTCCAATATCAAAAAAATTATTTGATGAAATGAAAATGATTTTTCCTTCTCCAGTAACTTATAATAATTTAGGAGAATTAATTAATGAAAATAAAGATAAAGATAAATATAATAATTATTTTAAAACAAAATCACATATTATTGATATGAAATATTTAGAAGATGGTATTAAAAGAATAATTTATGGAATAATTGATGATGATAATTTTATTAATACTCGATATTTAAAAGCAAAAAATTTTAGAGAAAATTTAAAAACAATTTTAGATATTTGTGATGATAAAATGAATTTAAATCAATATAATGAAAATTTTATTAGACCAATGAAAATTGAACCAGAAATTTCTTTAACAATATTTCAATTATTAAAAACAATATCAAATGAAGGTGAACAATTAATTTATAAAAATGACTTAATTTCTTTTTTAGAATCTTATATTGATGATGGTGAAAATTTATTATTAAAAAATGATGGAATAAATAATGAAGAAAATACAAGAAATATTTTAAATTATTTAGAAAAAAATGGACCTCCTTTAAAATATGCTTTGGAAAAAATACCTTTTAATAGAAATGGTTTATTAACAATTAATGAAATAGAAAATACTTTAACTCAATTTTATAATGGAATTTTAAGTAAAAAACAAATAAAAATAATAGTTTTTGATATAGATATAAATAAAAAAGGAATTATAAATTATTTACAATTAGAATCTTTTCTTTATGAATATTCAAATGATAATTTCAATAAATTTTCTTCAATTTTAGAAATTGAGTTTTTATCAAGTAATATAATAAAATTAGGATTTAAAAATTCAGATGATTATTTTTCAAAATTTTCAAATTCAATAGAAAATAATTATAATATTTCAAAAGAAGAACATAATAAAATTTTATCAAATATAACATCAAGTAATAATAATAGAAATGAATTATTTGATTTTTTATGTAAAAGAGAAGGAAAAGAAAATGGTTATTCTTTAAATAATTTAATTAATTTAATAAATGGTTATATTATCGAATCATGTGATTTTGAAGAATTAAATGAAAAAGAAGAAAAAGAAATTGAAGATGAAGATAATGAAAATTTTGATATGATGCCAGATAAAAAATTAATAGAAAATGCAATGAGAAAAATAAAAGTTGGTTCAAAAGGAAATATTTCTTTAAATGAATTTTATATGAAATTTCCTATTGAAACAAGAAAGGCTTTAATGAAAAATATTGATATAGAAAAAAATGGTTTTATATCATTTAATGATTTTATTATTAGATTAAGAAAAATTTATGGAAGTGATATAAATTTAAATTATAAATTATGTGCTCAATATTTATATATTTCATTTATTAAATCACCAGAAAAAATTGAAAGTTATATTTTATCAAAAAGTGAATGTTCAAATAATGATATTGATACTTATATGAATTATAATCAAATTTATTCTAGATTCATGTTTGCTTTTGTAAATGATAAATTTTTATTTGAGAATTTTTATTATATTTTTAAAGAAAAACATGGTAAATATTCTAATATGATGAATTTAAATCAAATTGTTAAATTTATACAAATGAATAATGATGAATTAAAAAATGTTAATTTAATTAAAAAAGTTATTAAAGAAAATGATAATATTGAAAATAAAAATGATAATGAAGAAGTAGAAAATAAAAATGAAGTTATTGAAAAAGAAATTAGAATGATTCTTTCAAAGAAATTAACATCAATAAAAGAAATTTTAGAGAAAATAAATCCTAAATCAGGAGGTATAAAAAATAATTATACAATTAAAGAAAAATATTTAAAAATTTTAATCGGAGCTCAATTTAATTTTAGTGAAGATGACTCAGAAACTTTTATAAATTATTTTAATATGGAAGAAGGAAGAACAAATATAAAAAAATTATATAATTTTGATCCTTCAATTAAAAGAGATAGAGAAATTTATTTATCATCAGAAGTAATTTCAAAAATAAAAGAACATATTTTAAATACTCCATTTAAATCATATAAAATATATAAAAATAAAATATTTCAAAAAAATAAATTAGATTTATCAGAAACTGCTTTATTATTTCAACAAATTTATAATATTTCACTTTTTGGAACTTTATTATCAATAAATAATGAAATGTATTTATCAATTGATAATTTTTTCAAAGAAAATCAATTAAAAGATTTTTTCCCTCAAAAAGAATTTGATCCAGTTACAAAATTAGCTTTATCAAAATTAAGTGAATATTTTCAATCTAAAAAAGATAAATTAAAATTATTTAAATTATATGATACTAATAAAGATGGTTTTTTATCACCTGATGAATTTATTACTGTTTTAAATTCTTTTAAAGATCTTCAATTAAATGATTCTCAAAAAATTCAAATTTTAAAAATTGCTGATAAAAATCAAGATGGGAAAATTAATGCTAATGAATTTTTATCTTTTATTAAAAGTATTAAAGATATTGATAAGTTAGAAAATGAAATTAGTTCACAGAAAAAAAATCAATTACCAAAAATTCAATCAATATCTAATTCTAATTCAATGAATAATATGAAAAAACAAAAAAATAGAGATTAGATAATATCTTTTTGAAAAATATCATTTGAGAAATACTTACTTTAAATAAAATTAAATAATATATTAATATGATTTAAATTTTTATTTTTTTTAACACAAATTAATAAATTTAATCTTCTAAAAAAAAACCAAAAAAAAAAAAAAAAAAAAAAAAAAAAAAAAATAAAAAAAAAAAAAAAAAAAATAATTAACTTTATAACAAAA
>Ga0256407_10011197_pt1 | contig 12456 bp, 8 predicted proteins | sample RumenRJG_04DNA_FD_193489 | JGI IMG/M metagenome (GOLD analysis project Ga0256407, IMG submission 193489) | Bovine rumen microbial communities from Lethbridge, Alberta, Canada - RJG_04 | ecosystem: Host-associated > Mammals > Digestive system > Stomach > Rumen | place: Canada: Alberta | collected... | reverse complement strand
ATGCTCTTTATCGTATCCAGGATATGGATCTTTTGTCATACCTTGAATAATTTCCATTCCATGATTGGAATGAACATAAAGCATTTTATTCTCTTTATCGAAGGATAAGCCTTCAATTTCACCTGGAATAATAAAATCCTCAAATGTTTTTTCTAATTTCACATCACATGTATCACTATTTGTGATTTTAATAGAATACATATGGTCTTTTTCACCATTTTTGGTTCCATCCGCCATTCCGTCATCTGCCGTCATGTAATAATTACCATCATAATATGCAATGCCTTGAATCCATTTAGGTGGTTCTTGCATAAGTATTTTCCTACTATATGCACCATCGCTTAAATTATATTCATAAATATACTTTCCTGAATCTTCTCCTACCCATGATACCATGACAACCTTTTTTTCATCTGGATTGATAGCAATACCAGAGCATTCAAGCTGTCCTGAATTTTGGTTGAAAGGGAAGCTTCTTTTAAATTCCAAAGTGTTTGCATCATAGACTGCAATTTGAATGTCTTTGCCAACACCATCTAAGAAATATTCAACTCCACAATAAATCTCTCCGTTAAAACAATCAATATCACCAATATGATTTACTTCTTTTATATATCCTTGAGAAAATGGATTATCATTTAATAATACCAAATTCCATTCCTTATCATACTTTGCTAAAGTTTTAGAACCGGAAACATAATAATAATCCTTATCTATAGCTATGCCCTGTCTTCCAATTATATCCTTATTCATTTCTTCGGTATTTGTTATATAAGTGTAAGCATGAGATGCTTTATTACTACAAGCGCTTAAGAAGGCAATACTTAAAGAAAATATAATGAAAACTTGTTTTTTAATCATGGAGTCTCCTTTTCTTTTTATTCAAATTCGATTGTTGCAGGTGGTTTAGATGTACAATCTAAAAGTACTCTATTTACGCCTGGTACTTCATTTACGATTCTTCTTGAAATAATATCTAAAACATCGTATGGAATTCTTGCCCAATCGGCAGTCATAAAATCGGAGGTTTGAACTGCTCTTAATGCGATTGCATAATCATAGGTTCTACCATCACCCATTACACCTACACTTCTCATGTTCGTAAGTGCGGCAAAATATTGTCCTAAATTGCAGGATTTATCTACTCCTGCCTTAGCAATTTCCTCACGGTAAATGGCATCAGCCTCTTGAACAATTTTAACCTTTTCAGGAGTTACATCACCAATAATACGAATACCTAAGCCTGGGCCTGGGAATGGCTGACGGTAAACTAGGTAATCTGGAATACCAAGCTCAAGTCCAACCTTTCTTACCTCATCCTTGAATAATAGTCTTAATGGCTCGATAATTTCTTTAAAATCTACTACGCTTGGAAGTCCACCTACGTTATGGTGAGACTTAATGGTCGCAGATTTGCCTAGACCAGATTCGATAACATCTGGGTAAATTGTACCTTGAACTAGGAAATCTACCTTACCAATCTTTTTAGCCTCATCCTCAAATACTCGAATGAATTCCTCGCCAATAATCTTTCTTTTTCTTTCAGGTTCTACTACACCCTTTAGTTTTTCATAGAATCTATCCTGTGCATTTACACGAATGAAATTAAGCTTATATGGACCCTTAGGACCAAATACAGCCTCAACCTCATCTCCTTCGTTTTTACGAAGTAGACCATGATCTACGAATACACAGGTTAATTGCTCACCTACAGCCTTAGATAATAATACTGCAGCAACACTAGAATCTACTCCACCAGATAATGCACATAAAACCTTACCCTTGCCTACCTTAGCACGAATGGCTTCAATCGTAGATTTTGCAAAATCAGCCATCTGCCAATCGCCCTTACAGCCGCATACATCGTATACGAAGGCACGAAGCATCTTCATACCCTCTAGGGAATGCATTACCTCTGGGTGGAACTGTACAGCGTATAGCTTCTTTTCTTTATTTTCCATTGCAGCAACAGGGCATGTGTTTGTATATCCAGTAACAACAAAGCCCTCTGGTGCTTTTGATACATAATCTGTATGGCTCATCCATACCTGAGTTTCTTTATTACAATCCTTAAATAATAAAGAAGTCTTTTCTACATTTACTAATGTTTTACCATATTCTGATTTTGGAGCATGTAAAACCTCTCCACCTAAGGAATATGCCATGAATTGGCATCCATAGCAAATACCTAAAACAGGAATACCTAATTCAAAGATTTCCTTATCAATTAATGGAGAATCCTCTCCATAAACAGAATTAGGTCCACCAGTAAAGATAATACCCTTTGGGTTAAATTCTTTAATTTTTTCAAGTGGCATATTGTAAGGCTTAACCTCACAATAAACATTACATTCTCTTACTCTTCTTGCGATTAGCTGATTGTACTGACCACCGAAGTCTAAAACTAATACCTTTTCATTTTCCATTAAATCACCCCCAAGCACTATATTACTTAATGTTTAAACGGTTAAATATATAATCTACATTCTTCATGTAATAATCTAAGGTGAAGCATTCATCAATTTCTTCGTTTGTTAATACACTAGAAACAGTCTCATCTAGCTTTAATAAATCCTGATATTGCTTCTTTTCCTCTAAAGCCTTCATAGCAATAGGCTGAACAGTATCATAAGCCTTTTCTCTAACAAAGCCCTTTTCAATTAGCTTATATAAAACTCTTTGAGCGAAGATTACTCCCTTAGTTAAATAAATATCTTCCATCATTTTTTCTGGGTATACAACTAGATTTTCTAGGATTCCCTTAAAACGATTTAACATATAATCTAATAATTCTGTGGAATCTGGTAAAATGATTCTTTCTGTTGCAGAGTGAGAAATATCTCTTTCATGCCATAGGGCAATGTTTTGATAGAAGGTTTCCATATATCCACGAATAACTCTTGCGCAGCCACAAATATTTTCAGAAGAAATAGGATTTCTCTTATGAGGCATTGCAGAGGATCCCTTTTGTCCCTTAGAGAAGGCTTCCTCTGTTTCCTTTACCTCCTGACGAGATAAATTTCGAACCTCTAAAGCCATCTTTTCAAGCTCAGATGCAACTAAGGCCAAGCATGCCATATAATGTGCATGTCTATCTCTTTGCAATACCTGCGTAGAAATTAGTGCATAATTTATTCCTAAATCCTTGCATACATATTCTTCAATTTGTGGTGGAATGTTTGCAAAATTACCAACAGCACCAGATAATTTACCAACCTCTACCTCTTTTGCAGCATAATCAAATCTTTCTAGGCATCTTACCATATCTTCATACCATAATGCCCATTTTAATCCAAAGGATGTAATATCTGCATGCATACCATGAGTTCTACCGATGCATGGAGTATATTTAAACTCCATAGCTCTTTTCTTTAAAACATCCATAATTGCTACAATATCACGTCTTAAAATTTCATTTGCTTGCTTTAGTAGGTAGCCATTGGCAGTATCAACAACATCTGTTGATGTTAATCCATAGTGAATCCATTTCTTTTCTTCACCTAAGGATTCGCCTACAGCTCTTGTGAAGGCAACAACATCATGCTTTGTAATTGCTTCAATTTCCTTAATTCTATCTACAGTAAATGTAGCCTTATCTAGCTTTGGTAAATCTTCCTTTGGTACAACGCCAAGCTCACTCCATGCCTTCGCATTGGAAATCTCAACCTTCAAATAAGCATTGAACTTATTTTCCTCAGTCCAGATATCGCGCATAACCTTACGGCTGTAACGTTCTATCATTTTACTTTTCCTCCATATGTCTTAAGAAGCATTCGATTGTATTTTCCATTAAACAAGTAATGGTCATAGGACCAACACCACCTGGTACCTTTGTAATATAGGATGCCTTTTCCTTTACATGTAGAAAATCAACATCTCCACAAAGCTTACCAGTTTCTAAATCTCTATTGACACCAACATCGATAACTACTGCACCTTCCTTTACCATATCCTCTTTAACGAATAATGGCTTACCTAGGGCAGCAATTAAAATATCTGCTTCTTTGGTTACTTCACTTAAATTCTTTGTACGGCTATGACAAATCGTAACAGTGGCATTTCTATCAAGTAATAGTTTAGATACAGGCATACCAACAATATTTGATCTACCAATAACTACAGCTCTTTTACCTTCAATTTCAATATGAGCATAATCCAAGATTTCCATAATACCCTTAGGAGTACAAGAAACGATACCCTTTTGCTTTAAATATAGGGATGCTACATTCACTGGATGGAATCCATCTACATCCTTTTGTGGAATGATTGCATTAATGATGAAATCAGAATCCATATGCTTTGGAAGTGGTAATTGTACTAATATACCATCAACACTATCATCCTGATTTAATTCATTAACAATATTTAAAAGCTCCTCTTGGCTAATGGTATCAGGCTTTCTAATGGTAGTATTTTTAATACCAATTTCAATACATGCCTTTTCCTTACCCTTAACATAGGATACACTACCTGGATCTTCACCAACTAAAACAACAGCTAAATGAGGAATTCTACCATATTTTTCTTCAAAATGGGAGACCTCTTCCTTCATTTGTGCTCTTCTTTTTTCGGCAAGCTCCTTACCACTTATTATTATTGCCATAATACATACCTACTTTCTATATGCTTTCGCACCGATATCTGTTCTATGGAACAAATTGTCACATTTAATTTCATTTACAAGTGCTAAAGCTTTTTTGTTTGCAGCCTCTAGGGTATCCCCCTTGGCAACCGCAAATAAGACTCTACCACCATTAGTAACTAAATTACCGTTATCGTCAACCTTTGTTCCCATATGATAGATATCAGAGGAATCTGCGTTTTCAATTACAAATCCCTTTTTATAGTCTCCAGGATAACCCTTAGAGGCTAATACGATACCTATAGTATAACACTTTTCCCATTCAAGTACAGGGCAATTACCATCAATTACCTGATTAAATGCATCAAAAATATCACTAGATAATCTAGGTAAAACTACCTCAGTTTCAGGATCTCCAAATCGAGCATTAAATTCAATAACCTTAATGCCAGACTTAGTTTTCATTAATCCACCATATAAAACACCAGTAAATGGAACATTCTCCTTTACCATTGCACGAGCGGTTGGAATCATTATTTCATTTAATGCATATTGATAATCCTCTTCTGTAATAAATGGTAATGGAGAATATGCACCCATACCACCTGTATTAGGTCCTAAATCATTATCATAAGCTCTCTTATGATCCTGTGCTAATTGAAGAGGATATACATTCTCTCCATTTACAAAGCACATGAAGGAGAATTCAGGTCCCTCTAAATATTCTTCAATTACAACCTTACCATGACCAAAATGATCATCTAATAGCATATCCTTTAAAGCATAAACTGCTTCATCATAGGTTGTAGCAATAACAACACCCTTTCCAGCAGCAAGTCCATCATATTTAATTACTGTTGGAAGAGAATGATTTTTAACATATTCTAATGCATCTGCATAATTATTAAAGGATTTATAGGAAGCTGTTGGAATATTGTATTTTACCATTAATTCCTTAGCAAATTCCTTAGAGGATTCGATTTGTGCTGCAGCCTTTGTAGGACCAAATGCCTTAATACCTGCCTCTCTTAGCTTATCGATAATACCTAAAGCTAAGGATGCCTCAGGGCCAACAACAACTAAATCCATTTTCTCTGCCTTAGCAAATTGAACAATTTTTTCAACCTCTGTATCCTTAATATTTACGCACATTGCAAGCTTTGCAATACCAGCATTACCTGGTGCTGCATATATTTCATCTACCTTAGGTGATTTAGATAGAGCATGCACAATGGCATGCTCCCTTCCTCCTCCACCTACAACTAAAACCTTAGTCATAGAATTACTCCTTAATTAATGTTTAAAATGACGCATTCCAGTGAATGTCATAGGAACGCCCTTAGAGTTTGCAAGATCAATGGAATCCTGATCCTTCTTAGATCCACCAGGCTGTACAACAGCAACAACACCATTAGCAATACCATATTCTAGGGTATCTGCGAATGGAAAGAATGCATCTGATGCTAAAGTCATTCCATCCATAACTCCTCTAGAATGAGCCTCCTCAATGGCAATCTTTGCTGCACCAACACGGTTCATTTGACCTGCACCAACACCACAGGTTACACCATTTTTAACAACTACAATTGCATTAGACTTAACATGCTTAACAATCTTCCAGCCAAAGTTCATATCGGCAAGCTGTGCTTCTGTTGGCTTAACATTTGTTACAGTCATATCCTCTGTAATTGTCTTCATTTCTGTATCTAAATCCTGAACTAATAATCCACCATTTACAGATACATATTGCTTAGTCTTAGGGAAATTACCTAGCTTATACTGAATAATTCTTAAATCAGGACGCTTAGAGAATGCAGCTAATGCTTCCTCTGTATATCCTGGAGCTAAGATAACCTCAAGGAAAATAGATTTACCCTTCTCGCCGTGGTCGAACTTAATTAGGTTTGCAGCCTCGCCATCGATTACCTGGTTTGTTGCAACAATACCACCGAAAATAGAAACTGGGTCAGATTCATAAGCCTTTAACCAAGCTTCCTTTAAATCCTTACCTACTGCAGCTCCACATGGGTTCATATGCTTTAAGCCCATAGCGAATGGCTGATCACCAAATTCTCTTACGATATTTAATGCAGCATTGGCATCCTGGATATTATTATAGGATAATTCCTTACCCTGAATTTGAACTGCATTAGCTAAGGAATAAGGAATATCCTTATCGGTTACATAGAATTTTGCAGCCTGATGAGGGTTTTCACCATATCTTAAGGACTGAACTAAATCACCCTCTAGGAATAGCTTTTCATTTAAGCCAGCCTTTTCTCTCATATATTCTGCAATCATTGTGTCATATTCAGCAGTTAATGTATAAACCTTTGCAGCAAGACGTAATCTTGTTTCATAGGTAGTATCACCATACTCCTTGATTTCAGATAATACCGTATTGTAATCATTAACATCAGAAACAACAGTAACATACTTATGATTCTTTGCTGCACTTCTTAGCATAGATGGACCTCCGATATCGATATTCTCGATAGCCTCAGCAAATTCACAGCCCTTTTCAATAGTCTTCTTAAATGCGTATAAATTAACACATACTAAATCAATATACTCAATATGATTTTCAGCAAGTTGTGCTCTATGAGATTCTAAATCTCTTACAGCAAGTAATGCTCCATGAACCTTTGGATGAAGTGTCTTAACACGACCATCTAAAATCTCAGGGAAGCCTGTAATTTCAGAAATACCTAATGTAGGAACACCAGAAGCATCTAATACCTTCTTTGTTCCACCAGTTGAAATAATTTCATAACCTAATTCTACTAATTCCTTACAGAATTCAACAATACCAGTCTTATCTGTAACACTTACTAATGCTCTTTTCATTTTCATATCTCCTTAATTAATTTTGCTACTACTTCTGGGTACATCTCATGCTCGATTTTATGAATTCTAGCCTCAACCTCATCAACAGTTTCACCTTCCGTATAATGGAATGCTCTTTGCTCAATGATCTTACCAGAATCCATACCAGCATCTACATAGTGAATGGTTACACCAAATACCTTTACTCCATAATTGAATGCATCAGAAATTCCATGTGCACCCTTAAATGATGGAAGTAAGGCAGGATGAATATTAATAATTCTTCCTTCATATTTCTTAAGTAATACATATCCACATATTCTCATATAGCCTGCAAGGCAAATAAAATCTACGTTGTATTCCTCAAGCTTTTCTACAATTAATTCCTCATATTCCTCTTTCGATGCATAATCCTTAGGACGGAATATGAAGGCAGGAACATTATGATTTTTAGCTCTTTCATTAACATAGGCGTTCTTCTTATCACAAACCATTAAAACAACCTTGCCATCGATTTGGCCATTTTCACAGGCTTGAACTAATGCTTCAAAGTTTGTTCCTGAACCACTGGCAAATATAGCGATATTCTTCATGTTACTTTACCATTTCAATATCAACGCCTGGCTTATCTGTAATCTCACCAATTACATATGCCTTATCGCCATATTTAGATAATACTTCAATAGCAAATGGAGCTTCCTCCTTTGGCATTGCAAGTACCATACCAATACCCATATTGTAAATGTTAAACATTTCTCTATGTGGTACATTTCCATACTTTTCTAAGAACTTAAATACAGGAAGAATTGGCCAAGTACCTTCAACAATATGAATACCCATACCTTCCTTTAAAATTCTTGGAATATTTTCATCGAAGCCACCACCAGTAATATGGGCAACACCATGAACCTCAGTCTTCTTAATAACCTCTAAAACCTGCTTAACATAGATTCTTGTAGGTGTTAATAGATAATCACCTAAAGGTAAATTAGAATATTCAGGAAGTGGCTTATGTAAATCTAATTTATTATCCTTAATGATCTTTCTTACTAAGGAGAAGCCATTAGAATGTACACCGCTAGATGCAATACCAACTAAAACATCTCCAACAGCTACCTTAGAACCGTCAATTAAATCTGACTTTTCTACTGCACCAACCGTGAATCCGGCAATATCGTATTCACCATCCTGATACATTCCAGGCATTTCTGCAGTTTCACCACCAACTAGGGCACATCCTGCTTGAATACAACCATCCGATACACCCTTAACAATCATTTCAAGTTTTTCAGGAATGTTTTCACCTAATGCTACATAATCTAAGAAAATTAATGGCTCAGCACCCTGTGCTAATACATCATTAACGCACATAGCTACTGCATCAATACCGATTGTATCATGCTTATCCATTTCAAATGCTAGCTTAAGCTTAGTACCAACACCATCTGTACCAGAAACTAAGATAGGCTCTTTATAACCTAAGGATGCTAAATCAAACATACCTCCAAAGGAACCAATGTTTCCCATAGAGCCCTTACGATTTGTTGCAGCAACATGCTTTTTAATTCTTCTTACGCCTTCATAGCCAGCCTCTAGGCTAACTCCAGCACTTTCATAACTTTTTGCCATATTCGTACCTCAATTAGATTTTTATTTTAAAGTCTTAAGTCTATTTAAAATTTCAACATAAGCTTCCATAACATTACCTAAATCTCTTCTAAAGCGGTCTTTATCAAGCTTATCGTTTGTTTTTTTATCCCAAAGTCTACAGCAATCTGGAGAGATTTCGTCAGCTAAAACAATTTCTCCATCTACTGTCTTACCAAATTCAACCTTGAAATCTATAAGCTTAACTCCAATTTCATCAAACATCTTCTTTAATTCTTCATTAACCTTAGAAGTTAATTTATAAATGGTATCAAGCTCTTCATAGCTTGCAGCACCTACAGCTACTGCATGGTGATCATTAATTAATGGATCACCTAATGCATCATTTTTATAGCAAATCTCAAAGATTGTATTCTTTGGTGTTGTACCCTCAGGCATACCTAATCTTTTTGCCATAGAGCCTGCAATTATATTTCTTACAATAACCTCAAGAGGTAAAATCTTTACCTTCTTGCATAACTGGTCTGTATCATTTAATGTTTTGATGTAATGTGTAGGAATTCCTGCTTGAATCAACCTTTTATAGATAATTGTTGTAATCGCACAATTTAATTCACCCTTATGAGCGAATTGTGCATGCTTAGCACCATTTCCTGCAGTTGCATCATCCTTAAAATGCATGATGATGATATTTTCATCATCAGTTGCATAAACCTGTTTTGCCTTTCCTTCGTAAAGCAATTCTTTCTTTTCCATATCCCAATCCTTCTTTATTTTTTAAAATATTCAACAGCATTCTTGAAGATATCCTGTTGCTTATTACCGCTGATATTCTTGAATAGATTCTCTTCATATCTTTCGGAATGTCCCATCTTACCTAAGATTAAGCCATCCTCAGAAATAATACCTTCAATCGCATAGCTTGAGCCATTTGGATTCTCTGGAGCATCCTTAGCAAGATTTCCATCAAAATCTGTATATACAAAGGCGATTTGACCCTTCTTTGCTAATTCCTTAGCAAATTCAGGAGAAACTACAAATTTACCCTCACCATGAGATACAGCAATCGCATGTACCTCACCTGTTTTGTAGCTTGCAAGCCATGGAGATGCATTCGTCATTACCTTTGTGTAAACCATCTGTGATACGTGACGGTTTACATCATTACGGAATAATGTAGGTGATTGTTCATTTACCATACCTAATCTACCATATGGTAATAATCCACTCTTTACTAATGCTTGGAATCCGTTACAAATACCTAAGATTAAGCCTTTGCGGTCAAGTAATCTATGAATGGCATCTCTAACCTTTTCTTGATTTAATACATTGGCAATAAATTTACCAGAGCCATCTGGTTCATCACCTGCACTAAATCCACCACATAATACGAAGATATCTGCCTTATCGATGTTTTCTGCCATTTCATCAATGGAATTGAATACATCCTCACTTGTTAAATTCTTAAATACGGTACTCTTTGTTACAGCACCAGCCTTTTGGAAGGCTCTTGCTGTATCATAATCACAGTTTGTACCAGGGAATACTGGAAGATATACAGTAACATTCTTCTTTTTCTTTAATAGAGTAACCTCCTTTTTTGTTGGAGTAATATCCATTAAAGTACAAGTGTTTTCACCTTTATCCTTATATACCTTAGTGAACTTTTCTGTATTTGCCTTATATAATTCATCAAGTGTAAAGGTAACCTTATTGAAAGTACCAACTTCCTTTTCAATAGTCTTACCTAAATAAATACAATTTGGATAATCCATTTCAGATTCCGTTTCAATTACGATAGAACCATAATTATATGCATCAAGCTCTCTTTCATCATACTCGATTTCAAAACCGATCTTATTACCAAAGCTCATCTTAGATACAGCCTCAATAATTCCACCATAGGATAGGGCATATGCAGATTTGATTCTACCATTTTCAATATTCGATGATACGAAATCAAAATTCATCTTTAATTCATCAACATTTGGAGTATAATCTCTATTCTCATAATGCTTAACTAAATAAATATTATGATTTGGAGCCTTGAATTCTGGAGAAATAACAATTCTAGAATCCACAGTTGTAATACCAAATGCCATTAGCATTGGTGGTACAGAAATATTTTGGAATGTACCACTCATAGAATCCTTTCCACCAATGGAAGGTAGACCGAATTCATTTTGCATCTTAAGTGCACCAAGTAAGGAAGCTAAAGGCTTACCCCAAGACTTCTCATTGTGCATTCTTTCGAAATATTCCTGATAAGAGAATCTCATCTTATTGTATCTTGCACCTGCAGCAACAACCTTACTACATGCTTCTACAATTGCATATTCAGCGCCGTGGAATGGACTCCATTTCGAAATGAATGGATTATAACCAAATGCCATAATCGATGCTGTATTTGTATAATGATCCTTTACAGGAAGCTTCTGTACAGAAACCTGAGTCTCTGTTCTTTGGTATTTTCCACCAAATGGCATTAATACTGTAGATGCACCAATGGTTGCATCAAACATTTCAATTAAGCCCTTTTGGCTTACAACATTATTATCCGATAATGTATTTAATACTCTATCCTTTAATTTAGCTCTTCCCTTTAGGAATGGGTTTTTATTATCTACTGCTGTAATTTCGGCCTTAGCATAATGATTTGCACCTGCAGAATCAATGAAGCTTCTTGAGATATCAACAATCTTTCTACCTCTATAATTCATTACAAGTCTTGGCTCCTTTGTTACGACTGCAACATTCGAAACCTCAATATTTTCCTCATGGCAATAGCCCTTGAATTTTTCTACATCCTTAGGAGCAATAACAACAGCCATTCTTTCTTGTGATTCAGAAATAGCAAGCTCTGTTGCATTTAATCCAGAATATTTTGTAGGAACATTATCTAGATTAATGAGTAAGCCATCTGCAAGCTCACCAATAGCAACAGATACACCACCAGCACCAAAGTCATTCGATTTCTTAATAAGCTTTGTTACCTCAGGTCTTCTAAATAGGTGAGCAATCTTTCTTTCCTCAGGTGCATTACCCTTTTGAACCTCACTTGAGCAAACCTCAATAGACTTTTCTGTATGCTCCTTTGAAGACCCTGTTGCACCACCAATACCATCTCTACCTGTTCTACCACCTAAAAGTAGGATAACGTCTCCTTCCTTTGGTGATTCTCTTCTGATGACATCAGCCTTAACTGCACCAACAACAGCACCAACCTCAAGTCTCTTTGCAACATAATCATTATGGTAGATTTCTCTTACATGTGTAGTTGCAAGACCAATTTGGTTACCATAGGAGGAGTAGCCCTGAGCTGCTTTCTGAGAGATTATTCTTTGAGGAAGCTTACCAGGAATAGTATCAGAAACCTCAGCATAGATATTTCCTGCACCAGTTACTCTCATAGCCTGGTATACATAGGCTCTACCAGATAG
>Ga0256407_10011196_pt1 | contig 12457 bp, 10 predicted proteins | sample RumenRJG_04DNA_FD_193489 | JGI IMG/M metagenome (GOLD analysis project Ga0256407, IMG submission 193489) | Bovine rumen microbial communities from Lethbridge, Alberta, Canada - RJG_04 | ecosystem: Host-associated > Mammals > Digestive system > Stomach > Rumen | place: Canada: Alberta... | reverse complement strand
TGACACCCCGGTTTTCTGCCGCTCCTTCTGCCGCGACCCGGCGCCTGCGACAATGTGGAACGAAACCTTCGGCTTCCGCGTCGTGATGGTTAGGTAGTTGGGTTGTTAGGTGGTTGGGTAGTTAGGAGGGTGGGTAGTCACCCCGTGACCGCCGCATCCCAAGGTCTAGGCCAGAACCTCGGAACATTGGGAGAATGGGCATCTTGCCTGTTCAACAGCCAGAGCCGAGGCGCCGGGAAATCCCGAGAGGATCTCGGCATGTCCTCCACAGCGCAGCAATGCGCAAAGGAGGATGCGTACGCAACAGCGTATTTTCGCTTCATGCAAAACATCGCCAGAGTTGAAATTACAAGCGAGATACGGAGTTGCGCTACGTGGGCAGGTCCCACGTGGCGTGTCTTCTGCTCATGTTTGTAAAAGGGCGTTTGGCGATGCCTTGCATGAGACATGAGAATGTAAGGCACGCCACTTTTTTGCTATCTATGCGAGACATACGACAAGAAATGTGAGGGAACTACGAGACCTCGAACCTTCAAAACCTTGAAATTTTTCTCTCGTGTTGCGTGACTTCAGGCCAAATCCTGGCAGTATTAGGTAGAGGCATGGGAAGATTCTGCCGCAGAGAAGGCGCATTGAACTTTTGGGCGGAGCCGGATTTTTCGGATTGCGGGCGCACAGAGCGCACAAAATCTGGTATAATATTCGGCGACATTTTAAAAGACAGTGCGTTCAACGCGACGTCAAGTTCTGGTGAAACCTGGAAATTTTACTGTGGAACTTGCGGAGCGGGGGACGTGTCCATTATGGGCGCGTCTTCTCTTGCGGCTTTCCACAGGGCTTTTCCAGGGCCTCACCAGAAGCATGCGGAGAAGGCTGCGCCCTCCATCTTTTCTGCGTGATTGTGGCCGAGGGCACGTGGAAAGATGAATGGCAAGGCACGATAGAGCCGCAGAAAGTTGCGTGCGAGGATGCTCAATGCATCCCCGCCGCGTGGCATTGCATCCCGCCGCAATGCAGCTCACCCGCCGGGTCCTTGCCGGGCGATACCATCAGCAATGCTGGGCGGCCGAATCAAAGTCCCCACTGTCCCCGTGGTCTCCACTGTCCCCGCCCGGCCGCCATGTCCGCAATTCCGCCGCGCACCGCGCGCAATCCAATTTCAAACCATGCCACACCCTCTTCGCGCCGAGGGTGCTGGGCCTTCACAGAACAAGGCGTGGAGAAAGAGGACAAAAGATGAATATGATGAACAAGGCCGCAATCGTCGGAGGCATTGCATTCGCTCTGCTGAGCTGTGGCTGTTCGCAGGATGACAGGGAAGAGATCGCAGACCGCGTGGGCAATGCCGGACGTGCCTTGGCAGGCGAATCGTCCACTGGCGAGAAGACGCCGCGCATCGTAAGGGAACAACAGCGCAAGGAGCGCATCCGCCAGAACACCACGTGGACGCCTGAGAACCGAGCGCAGCATCCCATCGAATATTGTCAGGCGCAACTCGATGACATTCAAAGGTATTCTCGCGAACTTGAGGCGCGAGCGCACGAGAAGTCCTGTGCCATCGTCGCCGTCAAGCGGGAGATCGGCAACGATACAACGATGGCGCAGAACCTCGCCAAGTTCCTTGCCGATGCTAAGAAGACGTACAAGGAAAGTGACGCGGCAAACACCTGGCCGGCTAACTTTGGCGGTTTCTCGCTTACGCGCGAGAAGGCGCAGGAGAAGATCATCGACGCAGCCCAGAAGCTTGCTGAACTGCAGGCCAAGACAGGGAACAGAAACAACCAGCTGGCGGCGCTTGAAAAGACGTTGAAGATCACCCAGGCTGAGCAGAAGAAGATCGTGAAGATCCGCGAGCAGGTGCAGAACACCATCAACGACCTTCGCATCAAGAAGGTGATCGACGGCGACAACGGCATTGCCGCCTCGCTCAATGCCATCGAGGATTCCATGGGCGTGCTTGGCGTGAACTATGACGACCCCTCGGTTGAGAGCATCGTCCAGCCCGACGAGAAGACGACTCGCGAGGAGTTGTTCAAGAAGATCATGGCAGATTAACGTTTTGGCTGTCTTTAGTCTGTTGCAGCAGTAGAGGTTCTTCACCATGGAAAAAGCAATCCAGATAGTGGGTTTGATAATACTTGTTGCGGTATTCCTCTTTGCTTACTATAAAGCAGGCGAAGATGGAGTAGGGTGCTGTGCCGGCTGTCTTTCAGTAATAGTTGCCTCATTTGTGTTATGGGGTGTTTATCTGGGTATTGCATGGCTGTGCGGTTTCGCGACTGAGAAGTACAATGCGGTGATAGCCTGGAGGGATGAACGAAAAGAGGCGAGTCTCGCCGAGGAGCGACGCCGCGAAGATGCTCGCCTCGCCGAGGAACGACGTCGCGAAGAGGCGGTGCGTCTTGCCGAAGAGCGGCGGCGCCAAAATGAAAGGGACGAGAAGATCAGATCTTTTGCACTAAAGGAAGCACCTGAAGTCTGGTCGGCATATCAAGCCCTTGAAAGCGAGATCGAGGTGCAGAATGGGAAGATCGGGGAACTGCGAGATACGCTTGTGAAGTTTGGCAAAGACCCAGAAGAGGACGAGGACTTCAAACGCATCTGCGATCTGCGCGACGACATGATTCGTTCACATACGGCGCTGCGGGGGAAACTTGAGGATGCCTACATCACATGGCGCAAGTACGAGGCCGCGCCTAGCCGTAAGGACTATCAGGAACTGCACAGGAAGGCGATCGAGGATGGCGTGCGCGAGGCAGAAGCCGCATCGGCGAAGTTCAAGGAAATGAGGTTGCGCAAATGAAAGTGGCAGAATCTCTATTTTGTGCAGCATGCCTGGCTGGTGTGCTTTTGATGCTGTCCGGTTGTCTTGTCACGCGTGGCACGTCGGAAACCTGGAGAATAGAGAAGACGGATCTGGAACAATCGGGCCCGGGGGCATTGTATGCGAGGCCTTGCCGTTGGCAAAACCGGAAAGTCGCGTTGGATGACGGCACCAGAAAAGCGACAGGCATCTTCCCCGGCATGAAGTCGGAGAGTCCCATTCTGGGTTCGTACGAGTGGTGTGAATCGCCAAGTGAGACGGTTCTACTGAACGGCGACAGCGAGGATATTGTCGTAATGTCCGTATATGGATCAAGACCGTCCGCGACCTCCTCGGTTTATGGTGGAACCCAGGACGGCACACGGCTTTATTTCTCGTATCCGGGAAACGACGTGATCAAGAACAACATTGCGGCGCTGGGCAAGGTAGCCGTGATGCATGACGCGCCTTACCGCAGGTATCGCTTGTTTTATCCTGCCGTAGTCTTCAAGGGCCAGTATGCGTTCAAGGATGTTGACGTCTCCGGAAACTCCATTGAGATGGATCAGGTTCGCTACTATGAACGGCTGCAGGCTGTCAAAGCTTCAGCATCCAGACTGCTTTCGCATGATGTGCTTGGCACGAAGGCCGGGAAGGCCGTGGCGGCGGCGGATAGGCTTCTTGCCGCGTTGCCGGATTTGCAAGAATCTGCGCTTCAGCGTGTCGAGAAGTACGTTGACGATCTTCGAGCCGAGAGCGAACGGCTTGAAGAGGAGGCGAGGCGGGCGGAAGAAGCGCGGCGGCTCGCGATCGCGCGGCGGAAGGCCGCCGAGGATGGCTGGCGCAACGAAGATGATCTGAGGGGATTCGCTCTCAGGGAATCGCCTACGGTCTGGCAGGTGGTTCAACAGCTGCGCGCGGAAGTCAAGGCGCGAAAAGAATCCATCGCACAGCTGCGGGCGGATCTTAGACTGTTTGGAAAGGATCCGGAGATCGACCCTGATTGCCTGAAGCTGGGCAGCGATGTCGATGCCTTGCTTGATTCTCTGGCTGGCATCTTCACGAACCTTGAGAATGCGTACATAGCCGCGAAGAAGTTCGAGGCCGCGCCAAGCCGCAAGGACTATCAGGACACGATGAAACGCGCTCTTGAAGACGGCATCCAAAGCGCCACCATGGCTACCGAACGCTACAAGGCGATGATGCAGAAGAAGTAAGTAAAATACTAATACAGGAGAGCAGCACCATGTGTAGAACACCAGATTATGAAGCAGAACTACAGAGGATTCTCCAGGGCAATCCTTTTACAGAAGAGTTGGTGGAGGGATGGGAAAACGATCTTACGCAGCTTTGTGAGGGCAGGAGGGACTTGTCTACTTTGAGTTTCGTGCTGCCTTCAGACGAAGACAACGTTGCAACTTATCAGCAGAATGATGCAAGACGTACGGAGCATTATGATTCTTTTCTCCATCCGGAGATATTGCCGCAACCGTTCATAGGTGATCCTCATGCTCCGGTCTGGCTTTTGCTGTTGAACCCTGGATACAGTTCTCCGGATCTTTATGATCATCTTGGTATTTGTCCGTGCTGTGATAGAATAATGTCTGCTGGCGAACGTCGAGATGCAGAATGTATGTTTGGCCAAGGTCGAGACCGCTTTGCGGAATTGAAGTCAAGACAGCGTTTAATGTTGAACCAGCTTCGTCTGGTGGGCGACCTTCCATTTTACATTCTCGACCAGTCTTTCAATAATCTGCCGGACAATGCAACTTACAAGAAAAAGGGTGGGTATCGCTGGTGGCGAGCTGTTTTATTTGGAGTTCGTCGAACGGAAAATTTCCTACTGCACGATTGCGATGGGCTGGATGCCGCCGGGTTGGTAGGGGAAAAGTTATTTGTACTTGAAAGCTGCCCTTATCATTCCAAGAACTTCAACCCAAAAGTGATATGGAATGGGAACAGATATACGGAATTCTGGAAGAGCTTGATAGCTTGGGCGGTACGGGCAGGGAAGAAGTTTATAGTTAGAAGTAGTCGCGTTGAAAAGTTGATTCAGTGTCATGAACTGAGTGTAAATACCAGTAATTCAGTGCATTTCTCTAACGTTAGAAATGTCACCCTGACCAATAGGAATCTTCAAGGACAGATGTCATGTGAGGTGGCTCGGATTCTTAAAGGAAACACGCCATTGAACACGAGAACATTCCAATAGGATTCGAGAATTTGTATTAGAACCATCTGTATTAGAACCAGAAAGAAAGGAAACAGCCGATGAGCAGTTGCGATAAGTGCCATGACACAGGCAAGGTGACTTGCCCTGAATGTGGAGGAGAAAAGAAGGTCAAATGTCCCGAATGTGGTGGGCATGGAGAATTTGATCATTGTGACGAGTGCAACAGTTCTGGGAAGGTGGAATGCGAAGAGTGTGATGGAAGCGGAAAAGAAATCTCAATTTGTCCTGTTTGTAGTCATGGAAAAATCACGAAATCGCGTTGGATAAACTGCAAAGAATGCCATGGGTCTGGAGAGGTTGAATCTTCTTATACTACAATAACGAAATGTAATGCCTGTGGAGAGATAAACAATACAGCGTATGTTGAAGCACACGGGAAATGTTGCTTTTGTGGATGTCGGTCAGGTTTCTCGCCAGTAACTTCAATTTGTGAGACATGTGATGGCCGCGGACAGATAAAAGAGGAATACGAAGAGATATGTCCCAATTGCCATGGCGAATATAGGCGAAAGACTGATCGGCCATGTGAGAAATGTGGTGGCACTGGCAAGCTGACATGTGACATATGTAATGGTACTGGACATGCCAAATGCTACAATTGTGATGGATCTGGCATGCTCGCATGCGCAAAGTGCTCTGGAGAAGGGGAGATACATTGCCCTGATTGCGAGCAACGTGAGAGTGTGGAGAATGAAAAGTGGCTGGCCAAAGAGAAACGCAGAACACTAGAGATAAAACGTAGGGAAGAAGAAGAGCAGGAGTGTGAACGGAATGTGAAGGAGTGCAAGAAGAGCTTTTCGAATACGATATTGTTCGCGTTAAGATTTCTCGGATGGCAAGTTGCTATTGCTCCAATTGGATTTCTTGTTTGGTGGTGGTTTGAGGGGTTATCGATTGATTCGTTGCAGGGAATGATGGAGCAGCTTAAGGGGCTGCCAAACGGAATAAAGACCAATCTTACTTTGGCAATGATAGTAAGCATTGGACTTGCTTCTTTGTTGTTTGCCTGGAGGAATTGTAAATGGTGGGCCCATTTCAAATGGTTGGGGTTTAGACATAGGTTCTTATATTGGGCTTATGGTATCGCAGCACTTGGATTCTTGATTTGGTGGCACTCCAATGGTTTCACAATTGATGCGCTGCACGCTATGTACGAACGATCAAAGATCATGTTTTGTATTGGTGCTTTTGCACTGGTTTTGGGTTTGTATTCTGCCATTGTGATTGTATGCGAGTGGATAAGGGGGGTGATAATGCCCATCGTATGGTTAAGGAGAAATAAAAAGTACTTAAGGACATTGAGGGCCGCAAAGGAAAAAGAAGAACTCAAAGCTCAGTTCATCACGTCTAACCGTCTCTACTGCATTATTGATCTTTCTGCAGGGAGCAAAGCAGCCTGTTATCCTGTTTCATACATGGCCCAGCCTCCTAAAGGAGGATTCAATACTTACGAATACAAGACCACGAAGCTTGTGTTGCGTGGCATAGAGGCTGGGCAATTCACGATGGGGGACAAAGACGTGGCCGACAACCGCCCACATGCAGTCACACTTACAAAACCATTCTATTGCGGCATTTTTCAGGTGACCCAGAAGCAGTACGAACTCGTGATGGGGGAGAATCCTTCTAAATACAAGGGATATACACGCCCAGTCGATAGTGTATCATATGATATGATACGTGGTACGTCGAATGGGGCGTTGTGGCCAGCATATTCATTGGTAGATGCATCATCGTTCATGGGCAAGTTGCGGGCACGTACTGGGTTGAACTTTGATTTGCCCACGGAGGCGCAATGGGAATACGCTTGCCGTGCTGGGACAACAAGTGCGTACAACAACGGCGGAAGTTCCGAAAACGACCTCAAGAAACTTGGCCGATATTATCATAACAGAACCGATGGTGGTGATGATTACTCGGAGCATATGAGAGTAGGTTCGTATATGCCGAATGAATGGGGACTTTATGACATGCATGGCAATGTTTGGGAATGGTGTCTTGATTGGGAATACGACTTGTTTAGAAATGTTGTAGATCCCGTGGGCCCTTCTTCTCCGCGCCGCGATGCCGTGGTCGCCTCCCGTGTTTTGCGCGGCGGCGGCTGGGACAGCCGCGCGGGTGACTGCCGTTCCGCGTTCCGCAACTCGGGCTCGCCTGGCTACAGCCTTCCCACTTTCGGCTTCGGTTCGTCAGACCTGTCGCACTACTACTACGGCAATCGCGGTTTCCGCCTCTGTTGCTCCGCAGGACCGCGCGAATGAGGCGTGGAGCATAAGTGCGAGCGGCGTAATAAGGCGGCCCAGGGCGTCCCGCGCAGAGCGCGGGTTCGCGGAGCGAAAGCCGGGCCGCCGCGACGTCGCGAGTGTGGCGCATTTTGATAAATTCGGGAAAGGATCTGCCCTCTATCTTTCCCATTTCTGACCAGAGGGCACAAACAAAAGGAGATCAAGATGAATGAGGAAGTGCTAGAGGTGTGCATTTCTAGGCTATATCGCGAATTTGTGCAGCAGTATGGGCGAGAACCTGATGCTGCAGAGATACTTGACATGGCTCGTTGGGCTTGGAGATGCAGAGTCGATGTTCCCCGACTTGTATTTGCCGAGGCTGAAGGAGAAATTAAAGGGGTTATTGAGGTCGACAGATGGTACAGGTGCGGTGAAGCAAGGGCTAATCCTGTTCTGTTGCCAAATGTTAGACCAAATGGGACGCGTGAAATGGCGGATGTTCAAAGAGATATTACCGAGAATCGAAAAATGGCTTTCAGTGGCCATATTTCCACCCGTGCTGGACAGTATGTCGGTCAAAACGTTCCTCGCTTCTTTGGTGGAGGTATTCGTTTTGTTACATTGACAAACGGACGATTGCCTCAGCGCTAAGTGATGTGACACATAAATCTTGGGGGAACGGAGCGTCCACCTTGAATCCTAGAATGGGCAGGATGCTCGTTCTCCTAGTGTTGCGGTACCCACGAGGTAATAAGATTATACGTGCTGTATTCTGGTACTTCTGGGTCTGAGATGCCCTAATTGGAAACTGGCAACATTGTCACTGGCAACACTTCCACATTGGCAATATTTCCAAGTCTCAAGGGCTGTCTCTGTTTACCTTTAAACATTGTAGGATAAGATCATGGCAATAGAAAAACAACTTTATGAAAAACTGTGTGCGGAGAATCCGTGTACTGGGCAGAACGAAGCGGAATGCGCCTCTGGAGGTCAGGGAGGCATAACATTGATCTGCAAGAAGGTCGCTCTGAAGCTTCTATACGTGTTTCTTGCCGTGTTCTTGTTGCCGGCTGCCTTTCTTTGGATTGCTGGCAATGGCACGAAGGGGAAATCAATCGTCGAGGTATGGAAGAGCTGCATCAGCGAGTTTGCAGTCTCTAAAGGCGTCATGAATCTGGCTGTGGGCATTTCACTGGTGCTCTATTTCGAGCTTTTCAGAGAAATCGTCGAAAGGTTCTGAGAGTAAAGATGTTCCGTAGGCACGCAATGTGGCTCACCTGCCGGATGGTTGAATCAAAGTCCAGTACGTCCTGTTCATCTCGGGTGTACCGTCGGCCATGTACAATGCCCAGCACCTGCCGTGTGGGCAATCCCAGAAAATCTGGAGAGCTCGGCATTGTCCGCTCTACAGGAGAGTGGACACGGTTACTTGTCCCAACGAATATCTTGCGGGGTGATCATCTGTTTTTCGTGGAGGATGGCGAGTATGCGGTTCATCATGTGGTTGATGAACGCGTGATGCAGTGTCTGCGTATGGGTGGGTGCACGGTGTTGCGGAACTTGTCAGAATCAATTCCAATAGGTGTCGCGTGTACGAATCAACATTGCGCAGTGTATGATGGCGAGGATATGAATCTCGTCGTCGGCATGCTCATAGACGATGCGATATGGACCGCATTGAGTCTGGCGGAGGCGGTCATAATTATGGGGAAGAGTCAAGAAACATTCTTCTGGTATCCTGTCGCCGAGTTCTGGAAACGGCGGGAGCAATCGCGCGGTTTGACCAAAGTCTCGGTTCCATCGGCTGGCAATCTCTCTCGTCTGCTCGCGGAATATGAGCCGAACAATGCCCATGCGCTGGGAATGGGCGTGTTTGTCCGCCATGTGGATGACGAGAGCGTGGTGTGGTGTCCGCGTACGGGGGGATGTACCGTGCTGCGGAATGCGCAGCCCATTCTCGAGGAAGTGAAGCGGGAGTGGCGGAGCATTGATGACATCGTTCAAGTCGTGGCGTTGAAGTTTGAGTGTTCGGTGGATGATGTGCGCGAGGGTGTGGAGGCGGAGGTAGGAGAGTTGGTGAGCCAGCGGTTTGTGGCGGTGGAGGTTATTGGAGAGAGCCGACCGCTGATTGTAAAGACCGTGACTACTGTTCGACGTGTATGTGTCGAAACTTCAACGAGTCTGGCGATATGTTCAAGCCTGCAGAGCATTTCTGCAAGGTGGCTGCAATCAATCATGAAGTTGTGGATGAAAAGCAGCGCCAGATGATTGAAGCGGCAAAAACTTTTGTCATTGCCAATTGCCGAAATTGAACGTGGGAACTCACACAAATTTCTAATGTTTTGCTGTAAGATTCGTCGATGGGCTGTGTTTTCTAATAACCGGAGAAAGCCTAACCAACCTTGGATAAATGAAAGGAGCACAAAAGATGACGGATACAGAAGTTGAGCGGGCACGTCTTATGGAAGTGGTTGCGCGCAGAAACAGAAAGATGTTTGAAGATCTCAAGAAAGTGAATGCGGGCGGAGCCGAAAAGGCAGAAAAGAAGTCGAAGGCGCCTCGGAAAAGCAGGGCTCCGCAGACGTCGCCAACCTTCTTCAAGAAGCTCCAGAAAGATGCACAGATCGTCCCAGTGGTGCGCGACAATAAAACACTGGAGGGGTTGATTGCGAGCAGAGCAGCCGACTTCGACAAGACCTTCAACGAGTTCGACCGCATTTACAAACCGTATGTTTACTATCTTCTGGAGAAATACTATTACTTCAAGAGGGGAGACGAAGACGACTTCAGTAGCAACGATACAGATGACTCCAAACGTGGCAATGAAGGGGACTTCAGGAGGAGAGACGAAGACATTAGAAGGGCAGACGAAGACTTCGCGATAGATGGGTCGCTGATATTCAAAAAGGTACGTACTGGCCCCAGGCCGTCTTTGCGCAACAATGGGGTGGATGCGGAGGAGATATACGACGATGTCGTCGTGGCTCTGCTGGGCGGGGCGCTGTGGCGCTTTGACTTTGACAGCGAACGCGTGGGGCAGGGGGCGTTCCGGCGCTATCTGCGAGAGATGGTGCAGACGGTGTTCTACAACGCCGTCCGCCCGGATCTGATTCCCGCATTCGACGAAGACGGAAAGCCCATATACACAAATGAGTTCGTGAAGGACAGGAAAGGGCAGAACAAGAAAGACGAGAACGGCAATCCGATCAGACGGCAGAAGATGATATCCCGTTTTGTCTTTGAGAAGGACCAGGCGGCGATGGCGCGCGTGAAGGGCCTGCGGCATCTGTTCGACACGCGCAAGGAGAGCACTCTGCTCTTCACTCTGCTTTCCCGTCTGGCGCAGGTCGCCTATCTTCGCGCCATTGAAGACAAGCGCGACAAGGGACGCGCCACCTGGCAGGTTGACGCTCTGCGCGCCGTCTTCGAGAACCAGGAAAGCAGCGCCAGCGTGATAGACCGGCTTATGAAAGACGGTACCATCACAGGACGAGAGGCGTTTGACACCGCCAAGAGTTATTTCCTTTCCAGTTGGAGAAAATGCTGGGACAAGCTGTGCAGCCCGATAATTTCCAAGGCGACCGTTCAGAAAGAAGACGCGTTTGTTCGCCGGCTCAATGTAACGGAAGACGAGGCTTTACGGCATGTTGATGTGCTTGAGAAGGAGAACGAGCGCAAGTACGGTTCTCAGCGAGTTGAAGCTGTACGCAGAAATTTCACAAAGGCAATGTTGCTGCTGGTGCAGAAGGCCGATGAGCGCGCCGCCCAAAAGAACGCAAGGTACTATGAAGAGACAAAATGATGGACTATATCGAGACCAATGACGGACAAGTGCTTTTCCTCGATGGCGGCGAGTGTATGAAGGGGGGCTTCGGAGTTGTCTACAAGGCCCACTTCGATTGTTCGAGAATTCCTGTGGCCATCAAATTCATGCAGGAAACGGGCGGGCAGCAGCTGGGCGCAGTGCAGTTGAATAAAAGACAGATGGCAGAGCTTGGGCAAAAGAACAGAAAGCGCTTCGAGAACGAGATTGCGCGTCTGAAGGAAATGAACGATGTGGCGCAACGGAGTTTGGATAGAACGACCCGGCCTCCGTTTCCGGCCTATCGTGGCCACGGCGTTTGGAATGGATTTCCCTTCTATGTGATGGAATGGCTGGAACCTTTTGATCTTCGGTCGCTCAAAAACGACGACGAGCGCATCAGATTCGCATGCGAACTGTGTGATGCCGTTGAAATTCTCCATCAGGCGGGATATGTGCATTATGACATCAAACCTGGCAATATCCTGTGCCGTACCGACATTCCCGCAGAGGCTCGCTATCGGTATGTGCTCGCCGATTTTGGATCGGTGCACGAGGTAGAGGAGCATGCGCCTGAGGATGTTCAGCGCAGCGTCAATCCAGAGTCGTGCAGTCAGCTGACGGGCGGGGTGCGTTGTTCTCCGCACACGCCATATTATGCGGATCCGCTGGACGATCTGCATACAGTCCATGCCGACATCTATTCGATAGGGCAGGTTCTGCGCGATCTCTTTGAAGGTGAAGTACCTCCGCTTTGGGCGTCGATCATTCTGCGCTGCACAAGCAGAAACTACGGATACAGATATGGATCCGTGGCAGAGGTTAAGACGGATGTGTTGGGCATGGGACAAAGGGCCGTAGAGTTCTATACGAACGGGCTGTCAGCGTCCATATCGAAAAAAGGAGCAACGTGGTATCAGGACGAATCAGTTATAAGCGTGTTCAAGGACGGCGATTCCGACAACCGGCATGGCCGCACTTTCCGTACGATTCAGGAGGCGGTCAATGCGGCGGAGAATGGTTCTGTGATAGCGGTTGGACCCGGCATCTACAATGAGTCAATTATTGTAGAGGGGAAAAAGGTGCAGTTGATGTCCTTGGCCGGTGCGGCGCAGACGGTCATCAGAGGCAGCAAGGGCAGAAGCGTGATCCAGATAAAGACGGGCGGGGATGGATGCCTGGTGAAGGGATTCACCTTGACGGGCGGCACTGGACACGGCGTTCCTTCTTCGTACGGTTTCGACTACTATGGAGGCGGCATCAACACCGAGGTCTCGTTGTTGGTGGAGGATTGCATCATCTGCGGGAACGGAAAAGGCGTTCCCAAAAGAGACGCCTGCACATTTGGGGGCGGCGTTTATGTGTCCAAGGCCACTGCTACGCTGCGGAACTGT
>Ga0256407_10011195_pt1 | contig 12458 bp, 7 predicted proteins | sample RumenRJG_04DNA_FD_193489 | JGI IMG/M metagenome (GOLD analysis project Ga0256407, IMG submission 193489) | Bovine rumen microbial communities from Lethbridge, Alberta, Canada - RJG_04 | ecosystem: Host-associated > Mammals > Digestive system > Stomach > Rumen | place: Canada: Alberta | collected... | reverse complement strand
AAATATCTTGGCATACTCAACTGCACGCGCGGTTGCTGACAATATGGCTGAAAGATATAATCCGTTGCTAATCTATGGGGCTTCAGGCCTAGGAAAAACACACCTCATGCAGGCCATTGCAAACGAAGTGAAAGGTCGCGATAAGAGCATCAGGGTCATAGATACCAGCGGAAATATGCTGACAAATGATCTGGTAACAGCTATTCGAGAGAGAACTACAAGTGAGATGCGACAAAAGTATCTTGATTCAGACTTACTCCTTGTGGATGATATACAGTTCATAGCAGGGAAAACACAGACACAGGAAGAGTTTTTTAACACATTTAATGCTTTATACTCAACCGGATGCCAAATTGTACTGACATCTGATCGTCCACCTAGGGATATGAAGCAGTTGGACGAACGCCTGCGAACCCGTTTTGAGGGAGGTATGATGGCTGATATTACGCGTCCCGACTATGAGACTCGTCTTGCCATGGTGACAAGTTTTGCTGCTAGTGCGCAAGTCTTGCTCAATGACTCAATGGCAGAACGCATCGCGCAATCAATAACCGATAATGTTAGGCAGCTTAAGGGAGTTATCAATAAAGTAGATACGGTGCAGGAAATCTCTCGTCATCCACTTTCCATGACCGAATTTGAAGAAATTCTCAATGCATTCTGCCCACGGAGTGAGACTTCTGTAAGCATAAATGATGTAATAACTGAAGTGTCCCGATTCTACGGTGTGTCAGTTCAGGAAATAGCCGGGACATCTCGTACAAGAAATGTGGCTCTAGCACGAAACGTTGCTATGTTTCTCGCGTATAATATGCTTGGAAAATCCTCCAATGAAATTGGAGCAGCCTTTCATCGTGACCACTCTACCGTTTTGCACTCCCTCAAGAAAATAAGCAAAGAAATAGGAGAAAGTTCTGAATTATCAGAGCGAATTGAAGATTTGAAAGCTAATATCGCAGAAAAGAATCATTAAATGCTAAGATCTCACGTAACTCGTTTGGCATTTTGCCGAGCCAAAGGAGTCCTTTGAACTAACAGACGGAACTACATGTTGCTGTGAAATGATTTTGCGAATAACAGCGATGGATGAGATATAGTCATCCATCGCTGTTGTTATAAATCAGAATAAGTGGACATGATGAAAATTAACTCCCAAATTAATGGGAGTGAAAACAATTAAAAATATACGAGTAGTACCACCTAAATATATAAGGTACGATTATAGCACAGGATTTTCGTACTAACGGAGGAGCTACTCATGAAAAAATTATTCGAAAAAGCTTTACTCGCAATTGTTAGTGTCCTTGTTGCAACGTCCGCATATCATGCGACACTCCCCAATCCGACCGTCGCAACCGAAAAAGCCGCAAATGCTTCTATCCAAGGGGACCACAATTATGAGAAAGGACTCTCTTTAGAGGAAGACCACTTGTATGCTGATTCTGAGGACGGGAAACCCAACGAGTGGGATGACTATGTTGAACTGGAGTCGGCAGTTAAACAGCTTCGCGACGCTTTGCTTGAAGGGCAGGAAGAAATAGAGGTTAAAATCATCTCGACCCTTGATTTTAATGAGAAGGACGTGTTATGCAATAACTTATATTATCCGGCATTTAGCGAGGAGTATGCGGAAGATTATATTTTTGCTGGAAATTTTCTTGATCATAATGCAGCGGGTGCATGTTATAAACTGCGTTCTATCGATGACTGTCACTGGGATATTGTTTTCTCAGGCGTCGAGTACGCGATGACTCCTGCACAGTTAGCCGATATGGAATGTAGAATCAAAGAAATAGTTGACAATTTGGGGATCAGAGATGCGTCTGATTACAAAAAATGCAGCGAAATCTATAAGTACATAACGTCTAATGTAAGGTATGACTATGATACCTTTGACTCATATCTTGCCGGTGTAACAACTGGACGGGAACCAGGGTACACTGCATATGCTGCGTTGGTTGATGGGAAAGCTGTTTGTGCGGGTTACGCGCAACTATTCTATGCGATGTGCAAGTATGTGGGTCTTCCTGTGCGAATTATTGATGGGGAGGGGTATTCTCTTGGCGAATGGAGTGGGCACTCATGGAATGCTGTGCGGATTGACGGTATGTGGTATCAAGTTGATAGCACTTGGGATGAAGGCGTCGATCAAGCTAATTGGGAATTCTTTCTTACTGGATCAGATATTCCATTCCATCGTGTAAAGGAAGAAGCATGGGAAGATATTCGTGTTAGCGCAAAAGATTTTTCAGATTAAATGGCTGAAGTGAAGAATCACTGATTAGGCATCGACTGTCTCCGGACTCTTTGGAACGTGATATTATAGATGTTATACTTTGCCCAATTGATGCGGTATTTAAGTGAACGATACGCAGTTACCGGAGCATGAATTGGAAAATGCAACAAATTACGGTATCTATGTCCGCAACAAGGGAGGTTGTTCGAAATGATTGAAGTAACCCAGACAAAGAAAAGAGCAGACTTGCACCTTCATACAATTTGCTCGCGGATGGATTCGTTAATTAGACCGAAGCAGCTGATCGAGAAGGCAGAAGAAATGGGCCTATCGGCAATTGCGATTACGGATACAGGGGCAGTACATTCGTTTCCGGAAATGTTGAAAAGTGCAAGGGGCAAAGATATTAAGCTAATTTTCGGCATTGATGCCTATTTCAAGAACGATGTTGACAAAAATATTACCAGTGAAACTGATTTACCATTGCGTATAACGATGCTGGCCAAAAATCAGGTTGGCTTGAAAAATATTTATAAAATGCTTTCCGCAGCATATTTAAGGAGCGCAGATACGTATCCTGTGATATTAAAGAGTGAAATCCTTGAGCATCGTGAAGGTGTTCTGCTCGGCACAGGGGGAGTAGAGGGAGAAGTTTTTCTCTCGGTTTATTATGGAAAAGAAATCAATGGGCTGATAGGCTTTTATGATTATGTGGAGATTCTCCCATGTTACGGTGGTAGCCATGGATTGACAGCACAGATGGAACAATTCAAAATTGAGGAAGTCTACCGGAATCTTGTCGAGTTAGCAAAAGCAAATGAAAAGCCTTTTATTATCAGTAGCGACGCTCGGTTCATTGAGCCTGAAGATGAAGAGGCATGGAGAGTTCTTCGAGATGAGGATGGGGAAACGCTTCCCGAATATGAGAGTTTACCATTTTACCTTAAGAACCCAGAGGTGCTACAAGAGGAATTTGCATATTTGGGAGAAGAAAACTGCTCATGTGCATTAATTGACAATCCGATGATGCTGGCAAATGCATGCGAAACAGTCAGCTTATTTCCCGAACTTGACCAATATCCTCCTTGCTTTGATGGAGCTGATGATAAATTAAGATATTATATCCATGCTAAAGCAAAAGAACTCTATGGTGCCAGTTACCCAGATACTGTGAGGACCCGCCTTGATGAAGAAATGAGACTTATATATGCTCAACATGCGGAAGGTGTATTTCTGGCCGCAATGGAGCTTGTGGAGGAGTCAAAAAAGGCAGGGTATCCAGTTGGAACACGAGGTGCGGTTGGTTCTTCATTTGTGGCCTTTCTCCTTGGCATAACGGGGATAAATCCATTGCCACCCCATTACCGGTGCGATTGCGGTTATATCGAGTTCATTCGCGGTCATTTGCGCGGATGCGGAATTGATCTGCCTGATCGTGCTTGCCCGAAATGTGGAAAGCCGCTTTTCCGAGATGGATATAATATTCCTTACGAAGCATTTCTGGGGGAGAGTCAGTTCCGGCTTGTTGAAATATATCTTGATTTCTCTTCCGCTTTTATTCGTCGGGCGGAACGGTATCTGCGTGATATGTTCGGAGATGATCATGTGCTGTGTACCGGGAATGTTACCACTTTACCAGAGGTCAAGGCAAAGGGGATGGTGGCGCGATACGCCCAATTCCATAAAAAAAGATATTCTGACAATGAGCAAGCACGTATAGTTGAGCAGATCACGGGTGTTATGACTGCGATGGGTATGTTCCCGGGTGGATGGATCATCATTCCCCAGAGTATGGCGACTGAGGATTTTTGCCCTGCTCAACGCATTTCGTATAGCAAAGACCACTATAAAGCCATAACGCATTTCGATTACTACGCTATGGAGGTGTATTTGCAGAAGCTTGAGCTACTTAGCCATATTGATATCGATATCCTGAGCGAGCTTTTCCAAAGAACAGGAGTTGAAATTGATGATATTCCAATGGGTGAAGAAAAAACAATGGAGCTTTTCTGCTCGACGAAGTCATTGGAGGTGAATGTAGCTGATGACGTTTTGTGCAATGTCGGAACAGACGGGGTAAGAGCTTTTGCTGACAGCAGATCTCAAAGAGTATTGAGTATGACGCAGCCTAAAGACTATGACAGCTTGATACGAGCCTTCGGGTTAGCGCATGGATACCATACTTGGAGTGGGAATGCGGAAAGACTAATAGCAGATGGTACGGCTGATATTGGAAGCGTCATAGGAACAAGAGAAGATATTTTCTTCGATCTCTATGAGTGGGGCTTGCGAAAAAAAACAGCATTTGCTATTATGATGCGTGTAAGAAAGGGAATGGCGCATAGAGCCGGATTTAATGGCACGATGGCAAGAGAAATGGAGTTCAACGAGATTCCTATATGGTATGTGAAAAGCATGGAAAAAATAGGATATCTATTTCCCAAGTCTCATGGCGTAGCGTTTGCCCTGACTGCCTATAGGATTGCTTGGTTTAAGCTGCATTATCCACTCGAGTTCTATAGCACGCTGTTCAGGCACTATTTGAAAAAAGGACTATTCGATTCAATCACTGCGAGCAGAGGTTTAGATGCAGTGCGAGAGCGCATTATAAGCATTGAAAGCAATCAGGCGTCAGCAGAGGACACGCACACAGATGCGTTCCAAAAGCGGGAGATGTATCGGACCGTTTATGAATTTTTGCGTCGAGGGTATGTCTTTTTGCCCGAAGATAACCTATCCGGTACTTCATTTGCAATAGAAAAAGGTGTTGGCCTTCATATTACGAGAAATATAGACCAGTGAGCGATTGGCCGTTAGGGGAGGTTAATATGATACCTGATGCGAACAGCAAAATCAGCAATTGGTATGATATAGCGGGACGAATCGAACTGTCCCCTTCGTGCATACTTGATTTCGATCGGCACAAAGTCCTTCGAGGGAAAGAGGACGAGCATGTGTTGTCGAAAAAAGAGTTTCGCTGTTTACAGTTAATGACATATTACCGTGGACAGACGATTCTCAGTGAAAGAATCTATGATCAGGTATGGGAAATATATGAAACGCAAGACCGAGAAGCTAAAAATGCTGGGATGACGGATTTGGGGTTAAGCGGCGAAGGCACGGATGCTTATGCACGACAAAATGTCCGGGATTTGGTAAATGGGATTCGCTCTATCCATGAGGAGCTACGAAAAAGGATTGTCACAGTCCGAGGCTATGGTTATCGTTTTGAGTTACAAGGCATGGATAAAAGGCTCAAAACGGGGAAGCAAGAGGAGAATGTATCTGCGGAATTGAGACATGTAAAGTATAGAGATCTGATTAAACTTGGGTATACAAAAGAGCAAATAGGAGAGGCGCTTGTCGAGAATGATCGCAGCCTTTATGGCGATGTTGGCGGTAATGAGGGAGACGCGCGCTTGTGGGCCTTTTATCTCAGCTCATATCCGGATAGTTTTCAGTATGTTATCAATGAAAAAGACAAGATAGTTGGAAATTGGTCTATGCTGGTTCCTTCAGCGGATTCACTGGCGAAAATTCGAAAGGGGAAATTTTTGGAGGAAGAGTTCGAGGTATCCGAGACGGAGTTCCTTCTGTTTCCCTCTGTATTTAATGCGGGATACATTTTGAACTTCAGTATAAACGAAGGCTGGCAAACTGCAAAGAATTATAGCTTGCTGTGGCAATCATTCATCAGCCAAATACAGGCATGGGCAGAACAAGGCATCTTTTTCAGAAGCTGGATAGTCAATGTATTTCGCGCTGATCACGAAGCGCTGTATAAATCACTTGGTTTTCGATACCTAGCTGACAATGTTAATCAGGGTAAATTGTATGAACTCGCCATGCAACCCTTCCCCAGAGGAGCACAATGGCATCACAGCCCGGAGTTGGAGGAACTGTATGAGACGAATTTATAGGCAAATGGAAGAGTCGGATCTCGGAAATGCGGCTATGCTTCGAGAGATTGCAAAGCTGATCTATGAGACCGATCCATATATTTATCCAGCTCTATTTGGCTCTGAAGCAATCGCATGTATTCTCTTGCCACAAATGATTCAAAAGCAAGATACCATGTTTTGCCTTGAGAATCTTTTCTTGTGCATGGAAGGTAGCAAAACGCTGGGCTTAATCTTGTGGCATAGAGGTCCACTGACATGGGAACCAAAAACACTTTTTCAAACTGCCCAAGAGGAAGACGTGGTATTGCCAGAGACGGTTAAAAAAGTAGTTGCGGAGTATTTCTCGAGTTATTTGAAGGTCCCTGATAACGTACTCTCAGTAATCAACGTGTGTGTGGCTGAAGCGCAAAGGGGCAAAGGAATTGGCAGCATGATGGTGAAGTCATTTTGCGAGAGAAATGCTCAAAGCAAAGTTGAGTTATACGTTTTGGCAGATAATCCAACAGCAATCAAATGTTATAAGAGCAATGGCTTTAGCATTGCTGAAGAGCTCAATGGCTTTTCAGTTACTTCAACAAAACCATGGTGTTATCGTATGGAAAAGGATATATAGCGTCATATAAATGCTGGCAGTTTGAACTACAAACTGCCAGCATTGTTTTGCGCTATTTGGAAGCACTTTTATTGTGTTGCTGAAACATAAGATGACGAAGCTCAAAAGAGATACTCCCAAATACTTGCAATTCTGCTTGCTCAAACTCATTGCGGTCAGTAGACGCTTCGGTGAGCTGATCGAGATAGTAGATGGCCATGGACTTGCTCTGGGCAACACCAATACCGTCGATATATGCCCGGGCGAGCAGGTAGGCTGCTTTGCCGTAGCCATTAGACTCGGTTTCTTTGATTAGGGCGAATGCCTGCTCATCATCTTTTATGTATGTTGTTAAGCTGGATTTGTCAGCATCTTTAATGTAGTGCCCACTGATAAGCAGATGGGCTAGCTTCAGCTTAGCAAGGTTGGTCTTGGCTGCGGTTTTGTGTCCATATGTCGCTCGATCATAAAGCAGCTGTGTCAGTCGCGAATTCCTGCCTGTGCACTCTAAAATTTCAGCGGCATCAAATGCCGAGGCGGGATCGTATTTTGCATCCTGAAGAAGCCTGCGAAGCTGTCCCATCGTATTACCATAGCGTTTCATTCTTATTTCCTCCTCTTAAGTCAGTTTGATAGCCTGTTTGAAGGGGTTGTTCTGACTAACAGAGTAGAGGAGAAAGATAGAATCTATATCTTTGAAACCATAGATTCTATATAGAGATTAAATAGTAAGGGGCAATAGGAAAGCACAGTAAAATGCAGAGACAGAAACATTTGTTCCGCTCTGCATAGCTGTTAACTTTAATTTGCTATTTCTATAGAGAAAAAAGCGGGCATGGATGTTTTTGGAGAGGTATGTGGGATTCAGTAAATGAATAATACTGGAATTAACGAAAATGGAAATGATATACGATTTGAATACTGGATAATATAGCCACATGTTTTAAAATGGATATAGTAGGAGGTGAGTATTAATGAAAAAGAAAAGTAATGTCAAGCATCCGGAAGTCCTCCCCACTATCAGAGAAAACACAATTGAAGATGAAGAAAGTGAGATGGAAGAACTTTTTAGAAGCATTCATGAAACAATCGAGGAGAAAAAAGCGGATGCAGAACGCGAAAAACTTGACGAAATTAAGGAAAAACATTGCATATTCTATACAAATGAAGACCTTCATAGAGAAGCGATCATCTCAATGAGCCTTCCCAGCAGCAAAATATATCCAAAAGGGACAAACGAATATTGCGGGAGGTTTACAATCCTTGGCGATCTTACATCGTTTCAAATGATGACTGGAGAGCTGAATGGAGAGAAGATTATCTGCCAAAAAGTTGACCACCGTATTCAGGAGATCATTCGACTGTTGTCGGAGTCAGAAGCTCTTGTCGCTGTTGCTGGGGAGATCAAAAGGAACCGATTCCTTATTAAAGCTATCCATATTGTAAAAGACACAAAAGTAGATCGCGTCCCAAAGAATGATCTGCAACTGCAAGCCTTTCTTACAAGGCAGTTGTCAAACGATTTTAGCAACGTTGTCGCTTCCACCACAAAAAGAAGAGTTTTCTTTACAAAAAAGGAAGAGCTCCGAGCGCTATATCGCTGTTGCAGAGATAGTTATCCCGAAAGCATTCAAATCTGGGCGGATAACTATTTTGAAAATCTTGATGTGCCGCTTTTCGGATCGGATGATAAGCGACATATTATGAAATCACTGGAGTACGTTCTCAATGTGGACTGGTCTATTCGGGAACCAACAATAAAGGGAATTGATACTATCAGAGTGATGATGGATGAACGTTTCTATGGACTTGATAGCGTTAAAGAACGTATCTTGGAGATAGCCGCACAAATCAAAACAACAAAAACACTTCCCAAATGGGGGATCCTCCTTTGTGGTCCTGCTGGAGTCGGGAAAAGCAGTATTGCCGATGCAATTGCGGATATATTCAGTATGCCCAAGGCATACATTGAGTTTTCTACGCTTCGAGATAGTGAGGCATTGAGCGGTTCCTCGCGAATCTACTCGAATGGGAAACCCGGTATGATCATGGAGCAGTTGTACGCACTTGGGACAGCGAATGCAGTTATGATACTCTCGGAGATTGATAAGGCAAACGCTGGAACAGGACACGGGAATCCAATAGATGTGTGCTTTTCGTTGCTTGATGGAATGGGGTTCACGGATAATTATCTCGAGCAAAAGATACCCACGGATGGGCTGTTCTTTGTCGCAACGTGCAACGATCCATCCGTCATCAGCAAGGCAATTCTTGACCGCTTCTATCGTATTGATGTTCCGGCATATAGTGCAGCGGACAAGAAGGTTATTTTTGAGCAGTACACGATGCCACAAGCTTTGGATAGACTTGGCTTAGAACCGAAGGAAATAACATTGTCCAATCAGGCAAAAGCGTTGTTATTCTCGGGGTATGCGCTTGAACCCGGTGTGCGCGATATTGAACAGTACTTTGAAAAGCTTACGTCTCATTATCTCCTTTTAAAAGAGCAAAGGGGAATCGATCATATCAGCTATACTGCTGATGACCTTCACGAATTATTTGGACCTTCCAAACAGGATTTGCGAATAGAACGTTGCGAGTCAAAGACGAAGGAGGATTGCCATCGCCTAGAGGAAAAGACGCGTCCTGCGGCATTCTATGTGAATGAGGAAGTTCACAGAAAGGCGTTCATGTCGCTGAGGTTGCCGAGGGATAAGGAGTATTCCGAGGGAATGAACGAGTTCTACGGGAAATTTCTCGCGGCCGGGGAATATCTATCTTTCAAAGTGATGGCTGGAAAGTTAACTGGAGCGCAGATTACTTGCCGTGTGTTGAACCATCGTGTATATGAAATCATTCGGCAACTGTCGGAATCAGATACACCGTTGGCTGTTGCAGGAGAGATAAAAGAGGATCGGCTGCTTGTTAAGGCTATCCACGTCACTCGTAATCCGAATGGTAATAAAATACCGAAGAATGATTGGCAACTCCAGACCATGCTCGCTCGACAGCTTGCGCCTTGGTATAGTCCTGCAACCACGTCCACGACGAAGGGCCGATCCTACTTTACGAGAAAGGACGAACTGCAGGTTCTGTATCGGTGCTGCCGAGACAGTTATCCGGAATCTGTTCAGGCGTGGGCAGAAAACTATTTTAATAACCTGGATGCAGAATCCTTAGGTGCAGATGACAAACGCCATATCCTTAAGTCTTTGGATTATGTCCTCAATGTGGATTGGACGATCCGTGAGCCAACAATCAAGGAAATCGAAAGCATAAAAAGGACATTAGACCAGCGATTCTATGGCCTCGAAAGCGTTAAGGAAAGGATTTTGGAAATCGCTGCTCAGATCAGAGCAACCAAAACACTCCCTAAATGGGGAATACTTCTATGCGGCCCTGCAGGCGTTGGGAAAAGCAGCATTGCTGACGCTATTGCTGAACTGCTCAGCATGGCGAAGATGCATATTGAATTCTCTACCCTGCGGGACAGCGAGACGTTAAGCGGCTCTGCAAGGATCTATGAAAACGGAAAACCTGGGATGATTATGGAGCAGTTGTATGCCTTGGGGACTGCAAATGCGGTCATGATACTCTCGGAGATCGACAAAGCAAATTCGGTTTCAACCCATGGAAATCCTTTGGATGTATGCTTGCCATTGCTCGACGGACTGGGATTTATGGATAACTATCTTGAACTAAAGCTCCCTACGGAAGGAATATTCTATATTGCAACGTGCAATGATACGTCATCCATCAGCAAGCCCATTCTGGATCGTTTCTACCGCATAGACATCCCTGCATATAGCGCAGAAGATAAGAAGATAATTCTTGAGCAGTACACAATGCCGCAAACACTTAAAAGACTCGGATTGGAGCCGAGAGAGGTTACTCTGTCCGATCAGGCAAAGGAGCTTTTCTTCACTGGATATGCACTGGAGCCCGGGGTTCGCGATGTCGAACAATATGTGGAAAAGCTAGTGTCACATTATCTGCTGCTTAAGGAGGAGGGAATCAAGCAAATCTGCTATACGAAGGAAGACCTTCGCAAATTGCTCGGGCCGAAAAAGCTGCTTTCACGTAACCTGATTCGCAGACCGGGAATGGTGACCAGCTGTTGCTATGAGGATGGGAAAGCACATACCTTCATTCTGGAAGCTATCTCTAAGCGAGGATCGGGTAAGCTTGAGGTGTACAATGTGCCAGACGATATACAAAAAGGGTATTGCAGCATCGCCTATGAGTGTGCTAACTATCTTCTGAATGGCGCATTGCAGGAAAGAGATATCATCATCGCTGCTACAGAACCCCTTCCTGAAAGTTCGAAGAACTACATTGGCATAGCGGTGTGTGCGGCAATCCTGTCAGCCGTAAAGGGCTTTGCTTTTTCCAGGGACGAGCTTTTCCTTGGAGGATGTGACTTGTTGGGGAATATGTATCTGGACATAAATACGATCGATCCCATATTGAAGCATATATCCGGGGAGGCACGGATAATCTATACTGCACTTGGAGCAGCAAAACTGTGTGCTGACTATACACCTCCGGAATCCGTCAGTATAGCTGAGTTCCCAAACATGCTGGTTCTGTTTGAACTCGCAGCGCAGAAAAAAGACACATAGCAAGTGCCCAAAATCCCCAAAAAAGTAAAAGATGACGCTCACCACAACTGCATGGTGAGCGTCATCTTTCGCTTGCGACTTTTATGATCTTGTCTTTCATGACGGTATATCAATAACTCCTTTCAGACGGCAGATGCCAGCTCACGGTATTCCGAGCGATGCATAATACCAGCACCGAATCCGTAGGAAACACTACCAAAAAATTGAACTTCAGAAGATTCGTAGGGGTTACCGAACAAGGGCGAGAAGGTTACCTGAGAAAGGAGAGCCTTTGCAGTGCTTTTGTTTTGGGTCATCCCGATGCCGTCCCAGTACATCCGTGCAAGCAGGTAACGAGCTTCGTCATTGTTTTCCGAAACAGCTTGTCTCAGCCAATGAATGCAACGATCCACATTACGGACGGGAAGACTGCTTTGATCGTTTTCAGGGTTCAGATATGCTCCGGTAAAATACATTTTGGCGATCCAGATCATAGCAGGACTATATCCCATGTTTGCGGAGAGCTGACAGAAGTATTGCACAGCAGCTTGACCCTTGTGCTCAGCGTTCAGAAGCAGAGCCGCATTATAGGCAGCGATCGCGTCATAGGGAGCCCTGCTCAGCAGAGTTCGCAGGCCGTCAGACATCTTGTTCTTCATGATAGTGCCCTCCTTATTGAAAGTATTGAGGGGATCCCCTCTATGATGATTATGCCATATGAATTTTCTGTTAACAATAGCAAGATTATCAATTCCATTGCTAGTTTGGAGAATGATAAAATATCAAAATTTGGATATTTGTTAACTAAAAGACAAATAACGATTTCTGCTTGCATCCAAAATGCTCTACAATGCCGCATAAAGGATATGAGCTCTCTTCCTTTTAAGGAACGGAGCTCATATCCGGCTTATAATTACATTTTCATTCTCCATTCGCCTGGATGACACCTCCGTTAACTCAAATAACAGGTGAAAGATGATTGACATTTTCGCGACAGGTAACGTATTCATTCAGCTCGGGGTTCGCTGAGCCAAAAAACAGCACTTCGGTATCCTCGTAGGGGTTTGCTGGAGCATAAGGAAAGTTGATCCTGAGCAAATAGCTTTGCGCTTTGGATCGTGACTTGC
>Ga0256407_10011193_pt1 | contig 12459 bp, 5 predicted proteins | sample RumenRJG_04DNA_FD_193489 | JGI IMG/M metagenome (GOLD analysis project Ga0256407, IMG submission 193489) | Bovine rumen microbial communities from Lethbridge, Alberta, Canada - RJG_04 | ecosystem: Host-associated > Mammals > Digestive system > Stomach > Rumen | place: Canada: Alberta | collected... | reverse complement strand
CAGCGAACCGTTCAAGGGAATCCGCCTCAAGGTCGTCGATGACAAGGTGAACGCCATTGCACAGGCAGCCCTGCAGCATGCCGAACGCCACCCCGAAAAGACACTTGGAATCATCGCATTCCACCAATCCACCTGCCGCGAAATCGAAGACGCTATCCGCGCCCAGCTCCTGGCAGGCACTCCCATGGCGGCATTCTTCTCGCGCCCGAATCAGGACATCAGCTTCTTCGTAAAGACGCCGGACCGCGCCGTTGACCGCTTCAGGGATGTCGTCCTCATTTGCGGCGAACCGGAAATTGCAAGCAACAACAAGGTTGCCACCTGCTCGACACTCGCCAAGAAGGAACTTCAAGTTTTCATATCGGAATCGGATTCCTCAAAGGGCAACGACCAGAAGCACACCCTTTTCCACGAATGGATCAACCATCTGCAGAACAAGGAATACAACGCCGACGAAACGACAACGTCCGCCAGTTCCCCGCTTCGCGAACAAGTCCTCAAGGCACTCTCCAGCGAGAACATCCAAGCGAAGGAAAGCTTCTCCCGCGGAGGCATCCCCGTCGGCCCCGTCATTATCGACGCGAACAATCCGAACCGCTACCTCGCGCTCATCGAGGACGACTGCACCGCGGAACGTTTCCGCGACTCGGTCGAAGACCGCGACTACATTCGCCCGCAGATTTTGAAACAGCTCGGCTGGAAGGTCATGAACCTCTGGCTTCCCTTCTGGTTCATGGCGCAGAAGGACGAAGTTGGCCACCTTGTGGCGACCATCGCTATTGAACAGAGTGTCGCCCCGCCGCCGTCCACCGCAACCGAAGAAGAAGACGATTCCGAAGTCTTTGCCAATAGCGCCCCGACGACGGTCCCGTACCAGGTACAGCACCCGAAAATCGAGGGCACGGCCCACGACAAGCCGATCGCGGAACTCCCGACAGCAGCGCTCATCACGCAGCTCAAGTTCTATGTGGACTCCGAGGCGCCCATCCATCAGGACATCCTGATCCTGCGCATCCTGGAACTCCACCACGTAGACCGTATGGGCCCCATCCTCCAGAAGGCGCTCACCGAGGCCATCAACCAGGGCCTGCAGAAAAAGCGCTTCATTAAGACCGGCCCGTTCTTCTACTCGCTCAAGCCGAAGGAACTCACCCCGCGCAACCGCACAGGACGCCCCGACTTCGAAAGAAAACTGGCCTACGTCGCACCGGAAGAACGCGCCCTCATGCCGCAAAGCATGGACGAGCACGCCCTTAAGGAAGCGATGGGCTTGTTAGAGTAGAAAAGGAAAAGCCCGATGGTTCGGCAGACTCACCAACCTTAATCGGGCATAACGCAGAATACGCGGATTTTTTTACTTCACTTTCACGACGAAAGCGGTAATGTTATAGGCAGAAAGCTCGCGGGCCTTGTCCTCGGCGGCCTTCTTGTTCGCCCATCCACCGCCACGAAGCTTGTAGAAGGGAGCATCGAACACCACCTGGATGGCGTAACCGGTGCTTGCAGAAATCTGCGCACGGCGACGCTGGGCCGCATCAAAATCGGCGACCGATTCAAACTGCAGCATATAATAGCCGTCGGACTTGGAGGCCTTTGCGGTAGCCTTGCCAGGCACAGCCGAAGCTTCATTCGTCGCGGAATCACGCAGCGAGGCGCTCAACACGGGCTTATATTCCTTGCCACGGAACAGGGAATCCAAATCCGTAGGCTCTGCCGCAAACGACGCAACCGTCGCGGCGGCACACAGACTCATAGCAGCTAAAATCTTTCGCATGCCGCAAATATAACAAAAAGGCCCTGCCTATGCAGGGACCTTTTCAAATTAAGTTCCGGTTGGATTTACTTGGCTGCGTTTTTCAGGTATTCCGTGTTGGGAATCGGAGAACGCTTCACGCCCCAGACCGAGGTGTCCTCGTTCTTGCCGTACTTGCCGGCCTTATCGAGTCTGATAAAGGTCGTGTACTTGACAATGTAGGCGCCCGTTCCGACCACGCGGCCCTTGTCAGAGCGAGTGTTCCAGCCGATGAAGAAGTTGGAACCGATGCCGGCATCGATACAGGTCTTGCCACCGAAGTAATCGATCTTCTTGCCGTTTTCGTCGGTTTCAGTATTCTTGCTGTCATCGCAGAAGATCTTGCCGCTCTTGCCAGCCACGTAGTTACCCAGGTTGGTGTAGATCTGCAAGTCGTAGGAGAAGTAAATCTTTGCGGGATCCAGATCTTCGTCCTTGAAGCCCTTGGCCTTCATGTCGTTGATCAGGGAGTACATGTCTGCTTGAGCGAACAAGCCCAGACGGCCACCTTCAGCAGCGATGACTTCGTTCTTCGACAGGTTCGTAGAATAGCCGTTCACCGTTACGACCGGGACATTGTCGCCGACAGGAGAGTTAGCCGTACTTGCAAAGTTGTTTTCGACAATCTTGACTTCAGGTTCACCGCTCACCAGGATCCACGGAGAAGGCAGACGCTTGGTTTCGTTGTAAGAAGTCGGAGAGTTCCAGTTGTAGCCAGCATCAGCGGCAGCACGGAGCGTATCGCTACCCGGTAGGGCAATATCGGCACTGTCCACCCAGAAGACGTTAGTCATGTCACCGGAGAGACGGACAAAGTCACCCACGTGCGGAGAGACATCGCCACGGATGTACTGATACTTGATACGGCCTTCGCCATTTGCAGAACCCACAAGGGCGTCCTGGGCACCGGTCACCGAGGCAACGGTGCTGTTCAGGATAGAGACAAAGCGGCTTTCTTCGGAGAGGTCCACTGCGGAATTCAGGTAGAAGTCCAGAGCGTTCTTCTTCTGGTCCGTCACGATCCTGACCGGTTCAGACATGGTCACCACAAGGCTATCGAATTCGCTGAGTTCATCGCCCCTTCTAATGGCACGCACTTCAGCACGCACCGGGACAGGAGCAATGCGGTCGGTCAGTTCGCCGGGGAAGCCCTGCTTAATGTCCTTACCCTTGTCCATGAATTCTGCGTAAGAAATCACCTTACCCTTACCGGCGGTCTTGATACCCTTAGAGAGCTTGCAAGTATCACACTTGAAGTAATCGGAGCTCAGCTTGACCACGTTGGTGCAGTAGCCGTCGGCACCGGCACCGGAGCAGTCAATATCGGTATCCTTGTTCACCTTGACAAGGGCGTTACAGAGAATCAAGGTATCCTTCGAAATGTTGGAGAAGCCTTCTGCAACCGGGTTGTGCTTCAGGGCAGAAGAGGAATCCCACACCACGCAAATCTGGGTCGGCACGGAGTCCTTATGAATAGCGCGGTGGTAGTAGATGGCCACGGAGTCACCCACACCGTCGAGGTATTCCTGATTCATGCTGAAGTACGGAGACGGAATCTTGTATTCGACTTCAGGAACTGAACCATGGACGTCAAACACGTCAGCAAGACGCGGAGACGGAACCGGCGGTTCGCGGAAGTAGATCGGAGTATACGCAGCGAACACGAAGTCATTGTAGGCAGCCACAACCGTACCCGGATTATGGATGGTCGGATCCGTATCGTAGCGGTATTCCTTGGTTGCCACAACAGAAATCGTTGCATAACCATTCTCGAATTCGGCATCAGAGAAGGTGATGTAATCAGAACTTCTCGGATCCCTATGAATCGCAAAGTTACAATCTTCGCAGACAAAGTAATCACCGTTGTCGTTCGGCTTGAGCACGGCAAGGTAGAGTTCATAGATGCTACCGACCCAGCGCTCGTCGTAGGAACCGTCAGCTTCGGGCTGGTCGCCACCGATGGTTTCACCCGTGGTATCAGGAGCGGACACGAACTGGATAATCGGCAAGTAGAAGTTGATTTTCAATGCGTTCGGCCTGCCGGCCACGCCGACGGTAAACTCGTTGTTCGGTTCGGTCAGGTCGTCCATTTCCACGGTCACGTAGACGGTATCGACACCGCTTTCGCCAATCTCACGGGAATCACTAAAGGCGATTTTCTTGAACGTTTCAGCGCCGTTTTCGTCCACCGTTTTTTCATAAAGCTTCATCAGGTTGCTGGACGGGGTCAGCGAATACTTCATACCCTTGGCATCGATGGGCTGAATGACCAGCGGCTGGCCCGGATTTTCCGCTTCGCCCACGTTAGAAATATAGACCGGCACGAATTCGCCACCCATGGCGCTCTTCACAGCCTTGTACTTACCGAGTTTCTTGATTTCGCCCGTATCTTCGTTGATATCGACCGCTTCGCCATCGGCGTAGACCACGTCGACTTCGCCACTCGGGCGGAAGTTTCTGACCTTCCTGGACTTGCCATCGATAGTTACGAACAACGTGTAGCTGCCGGCGCCGAGATTGACCTTGGTCACGTCAACCGAGGGAGCGGCTAGGTTTCTCAAGTCGATACCGCCCTTGTAAATACCGGGGGCAGAAATGTTTTCGAACTTGGTAATACCGGAAGCGGCCAGTTCAGGCATGGCCACGACCGGATCCGTAATCTTGCTGCCCTGAACGAGGGTGTAGGAAATCGGCAGGCCAGCATCAACAATTTGCGCACCACAGAAGACCTGGGTTTCAGACTGGCCCTTCGCAGCGGCCTCGCAAGAACCGTCACCCGACTTGGAATAGCAAAGGTCGTACGAAGTCGCTGTACCATTCTTCTTGCGCGTCATAGTAATAGCAGTCTGCTGAACGATATACATGTTCGTCTTGATACGCACGTTACTCATATCGGTACGGCGGTCGCAGAAGAAGATGTCAATATCATACTTTGTGCCATCCTTAAGCGCACCCGAGGCCCCCGTAAACTGATCGAGGTTCACGTAACCCGGAGCGGCAAGGTGGGTACCGCCGAGGTCCACGGCAAGCTTGTTGTCGATGTACACCCAAATGTCGTCGTCACCACGGAACGAGAACTGCATTCCGGCGCGGTAGGTGAAGTTCGCATGGGATTCAAAGCAGAACATCTGGTTGTTATTCCCCTTGATACGCAGATCCCAGGTGGAGTTGTCGTAAACATTGGGGTGCGTACCGTCACCAAATTCGCCATTGGCCACCGGATAAAGGTCAATATAGGGCAAACCGGAAACAGGATCAATGGCAGACCAGTCCATTACACCTGGAAGGGCGGCCTGAGCGGCAGCGGAGATATTGTTCGCGGTTGCATTCTGGGCAGCAGTGTTAGTCAACTGACCTTCCCCAAGACCATAGGCAACGTTGCCTAGACCCTCACGGGGGGTTGCAGCCGTTGCACAGAGTCCCGTGCAAGTTCCCTGCTTGATAGAGTCGGCCAAGTCGTTCAGGATGGTAAAGGCACCCGTCGGTTCGTTATAGCTATCGTATTCCCACATGCCTTCCTTCGTCAGGCTGAAGGTCACGTTGCGGCAATGCTTTACGCTAGTACCCTTGGTGTCATCGAACATGGCATTGAAGGCATCCGCACTTGCAAAGCATCCGCTTGCGGCATTGTAAGTCGGTTTCTTTGTATCAGGGTTCAAAAGATCCGCCACAATTCCCTTGGTCACACCGATACAGGGAACCGTATTGGCGGCACCGCCACCAGCATAACCAAAGGGAGCCGTAGCAACATAGCACTTATTCGCTCCAGCCTGCGGATAAGCATCGCAAGTAAAGGCGCCGTGCAGGCTTGCGTCGGTATCGTAAAGGAAGGCGGCCAACTGATAGGTGCAGTTTCCTTCAACCATGGGGTCCGTTTCAGAAATAGAGGGCACACTATATTCTTCAGCCTTTTCCGGGTCGGCAATAAAGTAAATCTTGTTGGTATTCGGGTAAGCATCAAAGAAAACATTCATCGGGAACGGCGTGAGCGGAGCATTCCAGCCATCGACACCAATCGGGTCGTCGAGAGTTTCGTCGTCTTCACGGAAGATGATAAAGTTTTCCGGCATGGCTTCGTTCATCCAGACCACGTAGTACCACCCGCACATATTGGGGTCTACCTTCAACGGCTGGCGGTTTTCAAAAGTTCCATCGGGAGACCACTGCGGCACGGTGGACTTCCAGTCTTCGTCATCGGGAACCAGGATATAGAAGTACTTGATATTCGGTTCTTCATAGGAAACCAGGGTCGTGCTCGCCTGTTTCGGGTTTTCGAGCACCCAGACATCCTTACCGGCACCAGGGCAAGCGATGTCACGCTGGTTCTTCGGAAGGTTCGGGTCATAGGCAGACTTACCGTTCCATGTGCTCTTGAGGACATAGTTCAACGGGTTCGTAGCCGCACTTGCAAGACCGAAGGTCATTTCCTGAGCTTCGCCCTTGGCAGCAGACAAATCATAATCATAATAACCGGTAGCCGCATTCAAGGCGGTTCCAGGGACCAGGGCGGCAATGTTATTCATAGTAACATAGACGTTAGTCCAGTCATCAGGCTTCTTAAAATGCAGTGTGCCTTCGCAAGCAGCAAGAGCATTCTGCACTCCAGCGAAAATCAGACAGGTACCCAAAACCCACTTCCACATGGAGATTTTCGTTTTTTTCATCATTTTAGTTTCCATCGATGTTTTTCCTACCAACGGCATAACAAAAAGACCGGCCTTTTTGAAATGCCACATACCGCCCTCAAATTTATTCTTTTCTACGAAAAAATGCCAACTCTTTTTGTAATTTTTGATTAAAAAACCGTTCATTTTTGTAAACAAACGGTGGATTCGCATTTAATAGTGAATAAAATCACACAGGAAAAGCACCATTTGTAAACAACTGTTTTCAAACGGTATTATTCGCCGCTCTAATGAAAAGTCAACTCAGGATCCCGTCGGTCGCGCCGCTCCCTCCAGGATGACATCATATTAATAGTCATAAACACATTCTTTTTACTACATTTCGAGTGAACAACGGAGCACTTATGCAGGACATGGACAGAACAATTGCCAGTGGCAACACCATCAAACTCCCCATCGCAAAGATGAGGCCGCACCTGATTGTACTCTACCCGCAAAACCAGTTCAAGCAGATTCCCCTTGAAAAAGGCACGGTCATCCTGGGCCGCGGCCAGGATGCCGACATCCGCATGGACGACGAACTGGTCAGCCGCAGGCATTGCGCCATCACCTTTGACGGCATCGACGTTTCCGTGAAGGACCTGGGCAGCACCAACGGCACCTTCGTAGACGGAAGCCCCGTCGCCGAAAGCAAGCTCGAAGACCACAACCGCCTGCAAATCGGCAAGATGGTCCTGAAGGTGGACTTCAAGGACGCAAGCGAAGAAGCCTTTGACCGCGAACTCTACGAGGCGGCCACCATGGATCCGCTGACCAAGATCAGCAACCGCCGCACCTTTATGGACAGGAGCCTCGGCGAACTCGCCCTCGCCCGCCGCAACAATTATTATATACACGCTATTATGGTCGACGCGGACCACTTCAAGCGCGTCAACGACACCTGGGGCCACCAGTGCGGCGACATGGTCCTTAAGGAAATTGCCCGAATTCTCAAGGAAGAAAAGCGCGAATCCGACCTGCTCGCCCGTTACGGCGGCGAAGAATTCGTATTGCTCTTGAGCGGAATCGGCCCCGAAGATGCCAAGAGGAGCGCCGAACGCCTGCGCAGCGCCGTGGAACGCCACCGTTTTTCCTGGAAGGATACGGTTATCCCCGTGACCATCTCATTGGGACTCGCTAGCCGTCAGGGCGAAAGCATCGGCAAGATCGAAGAAATGATCGCCGAATGTGACCGTCTACTGTATGTCGCCAAGGAAAACGGCAGAAACCAGGTAGCATCAACCTAAGCCCGCCTTCGCGGGTATGACAGCAGCGAATGGCACGCGCACGCAAGACAATTACACCCGACCCGTATGCAAAACCGATAGCGAAACCGCTACCGCCCGAGCAGAGTTTGCCAGGGCACTTGAAGCAGTTCCAGTCGCCGACGCGTGCGAACTTTGAACTTGTTAGCCCTTACGGGGCGGCGGGCGACCAGCCGAAGGCCATTGAGGAATTGACAAACGGTTTCAAGAACGGAGAACAGTTCCAGACACTCCTTGGCGTGACGGGTTCCGGCAAGACTTTCACAATGGCGAACGTCATCAAGAACGTGGGTAAGCCAACCCTGATCTTGACGCACAACAAGACGCTCGCGGCGCAGCTCTACCAGGAATTCAAGGCTTTCTTCCCGCACAACGCGGTGGAATACTTCGTCAGCTATTACGACTACTTCCAGCCCGAAGCCTACATTCCGCACACGGACACGTTCATCGAAAAAGATGCAAGCATCAACGACGAGATTGACAAGCTCCGCCTGCGTGCCACTGCGAATCTTTTGACGCGCCGCGACGTGATTATCGTCGCTTCCGTGAGCTGCATTTACGGTTTAGGAAGCCCCAGCGAATATTTTGACCTGATGGTTCGCATCAGACGAGGCGACGTTTACGACCGCGACAAGATTCTGCACGACCTCGTGCGAATTCAATATACGCGAAACGATTTCAGTCTGGAACGCGGTTCTTTCCGCGTACACGGCGACGTCATCGAAATTCACCCGAGCTATGATGAAGAAGGACTCCGCATCGAACTTTTCGGTGACGAAGTAGATCGCCTCGTACGATTCAACATGGTCACCGGCGAAGTCACGCAGGAAATGGACGAGATGACCATCGCTCCGGCGAAGCACTTCGTCACGAAGGAAGAAGGCCGCGCAGGTATCTTGCAGCGCATGCAGGTGGAACTGACCGAGCGCCTCGCAGAGCTGGACAAAGAAGGCAAGGTGCTGGAATCGGCGCGCCTTTCGAGCCGCACCCGCTACGACATGGAAATGATTCGCGAAACCGGCATGTGCAGCGGCATCGAGAACTACTCCCGCATTATCGAGAACCGCGCACCGGGAACGCGCCCCTTTACGCTCATCGACTACTTCGGCGATGACTGGCTCTTGATGGTGGACGAATCCCACGTGAGCATTCCGCAGGTGGGCGGCATGGCCGAGGGCGACAAATCCCGCAAGACAACGCTGGTGCAGTACGGGTTCCGCCTTCCCTGCGCGCTGGACAACCGCCCGATGAACTTCGCCGAATTCGAATACATGTACCCGAAGCAGGTTTTGTTCGTAAGCGCAACTCCTGGAGATTATGAACTCACCAAGACGGGCGGCGTCGTTACCGAACAAATTAACAGACCGACCGGACTTCTGGACCCGAAAATCGAGATGTTCCCCATCAAAGGCCAGATGGACGTGCTGCTGTACCGCATCGAGGAAGTCGTCAAGAACGGCGACCGTGTGCTGGTCACGACGCTCACCAAGAAAATGGCGCAGGACCTTACCGACTTCTTTGTAGAAGCGGGCATCCGCGCTCGTTACCTGCACAGCGACATCAAGACGCTGGAACGCCACGAACTCATCCGCGGGCTCCGCACCGGTGAATTTGACGTACTCGTCGGCATCAACCTGCTGCGCGAAGGCCTCGACCTGCCCGAAGTGAGCATGGTCGCGATTCTCGATGCAGACAAGGAAGGATTCCTGCGCAACTACAGGAGCCTGATCCAGACGATGGGACGTGCTAGCCGCAACGTGAACGGCACTGTTTTGCTTTTCGCAGACAACATGACCGACAGTCTGGAGAAGGCAGTCACCGAAACCGCCCGCCGAAGAGCCGTGCAGGAAGAATTCAACAAGGAACACGGCATTACGCCGAAGTCCGTGACCCGCAAGCTCGAAGACGATTTGCGAATCAACGACCCTCTCGGCGACATCGGAGACGATTCCGTCGACGACGACTGGGAAGACGACGGCAACGGCATCCGCCCGATGGAACCGCTACAGCCTTCAAGCAAGACAAAGAAGAAAAACTCCAGAAAGGGAATGGTGATGCCGCAACAAGTGCGGCATGACAAGTCCGCATCCAGCCAGCAGAACATCGAAGACCTGGAACGTCAGATGAAGGAAGCTGCCGCTCGCCTCGACTTCGAGGAAGCGGCCCGACTCCGCGACATTATCCGCGGCATGAAATAGCAAAAAGGTGTGTTATAGCTCAAAAATTTGCGAAAAACGCCCAAATTTGCTTATTTTTGCCAAAATTTACACATTTTTGTTTGCATTTTCGCCCTTTTTTGTTTATTTTCAAGGGCATAAAACATTTTATGAGGAAAAATCATGGACTTTAAGAAAATTTTCCTGGGTTCCGTCATCGCCATGGGCGCTTTCGGTCTCATTGCCTGCGGTGACGACAGCAGCACGAACGCCTCTAACAAGGACAACGGCAAGATTGTTATTCCGGATAACAACGCACCCAACATTTCTGCCAACGGTCTCGTTTCCAGAGTGTCTGGCGACACACTCCGCTTCAAGGGTATCTATGGTCTGGACCGCACGGACGAAACCAACGAAAACTCTTCGAACCTGCTGTTTACCGCGATTAAGTTCCAAGTCATGAACTCCGCCCAGCAGGAGGTCCAGTATCAGGTTATTTACAACGAAGCAGTCGTCCCGACAGCAAACGAAATTGACCTCAATTCGATGATGTCTGCTTTCGTGAAAATCAACCTGGCTGATCCTATCTTCACATGCGATGACTATAGCCTGGTCGTTACGGTAACCGCAAACGACGGCGCCAAGGATTACTTCAGAACCGACGTGATTCCTTTCGATGCAGAAGCCAAGACGGAACTTCTCTGCAAGAACGTGGAACCGGCCTCTTCCGCTTCAGCTGACCCGGGCCTGAATGAAATCATCATGACCCCCTGCGAAGTGACGGTCTCTACGGCCGATAAAAACATCAGCGGCGTCAGCCTCGCTACTTGCACTGCGGTTCCCGCCGAAGCGGCAGACATCGTCTTTGAAAAGTCCGGCCCCAAGAGCGAACCCGACGTTGCCGCCAATGCAGGCGCAGGCGTCACGTTCCTCACGATTAGCAACGACGACTACGGTAACGGCATGTGGCCCGAAGACGTCAACAACCGTCCTGCTTATTTGAGCGACTTCAGAGCGGGCACGATCGAAAAGTCGAGCCTCCCGACTTTGATTGAAAACGGCGAAGGCCTGTCCTATGTGGCAAAGACCGCCGCATACGACGCTGCAACCGGAGCTGGATTCTATCCGTTCGCCGTTTACGACAGCGGCTTCCCCGACATAAACGGCTACTACACCTTCAAGGTCAAGATTTACAAGGTCCAGTAATCAGGTCTAAACCAAGTTTAAGCCCTCCCCCCGCGGGAGGGCTTCTTTTTGCCTTTAAAAATTTCTAAATTTACGCCCGTAATTTAACAGGAGTAAAACATGCTCAAGAAACTTTCCAACTTCCCTGGCATCAAGGGCCCGGTCGTCACCATCGTGATGGACGGTTTTGGTATCACCGATAGGGTCGAAGGCAACGCCATCAAGGCTGCCCGCACCCCGACACTCGACAACCTCTTCAAGATGTACCCAAACGTCCTCTTGAAGGCCCACGGTCGTGCCGTCGGTATGCCGACCAACGAAGACATGGGTAACTCCGAAGTCGGCCACAACGCTATCGGTGCTGGCCAGGTTTACAACCAGGGTGCAGCCCTCGTTGCAGACGCCATCAACAGCGGCGACATCTTCGGCCGCGACGCCTGGAAGGAAATTGCCGGCAACGCCCGCGAAAAGAACACCGTCCTCCACTTCATCGGTCTTTTCAGCGACGGTAACGTTCACTCCAACATTTCTCACCTGAAGGCCATGGTTGCCCAGGCCAAGAAGGAAGGCCTCAAGAAGGTCCGCGTGCACATCTTGCTCGACGGTCGTGACGTGCCGGAAACTTCCGCCCTCGATTACGTCGGCCCGTTCGAAAAGTTCCTCGACGAACTCCGCTCTCCGGAATTCGACGTTTGCATTGCTAGCGGCGGTGGCCGTATGCAGATTACCATGGACCGTTACAATGCTAACTGGAAGATGGTGGAACTCGGCTGGAAGACCCACGTGCTCGGCGAAGGCCGCTACTTCGACAACGCTACGCAGGCTATCGAAACGCTCCGTGGCGAAACCAAGGCTATTGACCAGGACCTCCCGCCGTTCGTGATTGCTAAGGACGGCGCTCCGGTCGGTACCATCAACGATGGCGACTCCGTGGTGTTCTTCAACTTCCGTGGCGACCGCGCCATCGAAATCACCCGCGCCTTCGAAGAAGAATCCTTCAACGAATTTGACCGCAAGCGCTTCCCGCACGTCTGCTACGCAGGCATGCTCCAGTACGACGGCGACCTCAAGCTCCCGAACCGCTTCCTCGTTCCGCCTCCGGCCATCAAGGAAACCAGCGGCGAATGGCTTTCCGAAACGGGCGTCAAGCAGTTCGCCTGCTCCGAAACGCAGAAGTACGGCCACGTGACCTACTTCTGGAATGGAAACCGTTCTAGCAAGTTCGACGGCGAAACCTACCTCGAAATTGAATCTGACGTTGTTCCGTTCGAACAGCGCCCGTGGATGAAGGCCGCCGAAATCACCGACGCCATGATTGAAGCTTTGAAGAGCGGCAAGTACCAGACGCTCCGCTGCAACTTCCCGAACGGCGACATGGTGGGCCACACCGGTAGCTC
>Ga0256407_10011192_pt1 | contig 12460 bp, 8 predicted proteins | sample RumenRJG_04DNA_FD_193489 | JGI IMG/M metagenome (GOLD analysis project Ga0256407, IMG submission 193489) | Bovine rumen microbial communities from Lethbridge, Alberta, Canada - RJG_04 | ecosystem: Host-associated > Mammals > Digestive system > Stomach > Rumen | place: Canada: Alberta | collected... | reverse complement strand
TACCAGTGGACCAATCAGAATGCGTTCCCCTATGGTCTTTACGACTACGATGCCAATAGCGTGCAGGACCCGTCGACGACACTCATGAACAGCTATAAGCGCCAGATGGTGAATACGGGTTTGAACATCAGTTACAAGGCTGACAACTGGTTATTGAGTTCCACCACCTCGTGGCAGTATCTGAATGACCACATGGAGATGGACCAGGACTATCTGCCTGCCGACTTCATGCACCTGACACAGTTGCAGAAACAGCAGGCGCTGACTCAGGAACTGATACTGCGCAGTCATGGACAGCGCAAGTGGCACTGGACCTTCGGCGTATTTGGCTCGTACCAATGGTTGCGTACAGACGCTCCTGTGACTTTCGGTCCTGATATGAATGCCATGACGGCAGCACGCATTATGTCGAAGATGCCAGCGGCTGTTCAATCAATGTTTACTGCTTGGGAGATTCCCGACTTCTATGTTGGGGAGTCGTTCCACACACCTTCAGCCAGTCTGGGAGCATTCCATGAGTCAACCATCTCATTGACCAACCGACTGGATGTGACGTTGGGCTTGCGCTATGAGTACAGTCAGGTAAAGATAGATTATGATACCAACGGACTGCTGTCGCTACACTACGCTATGCCTGGGATGGGACCCATGCCTACGCCGATAGACAAGACCAACAAACTGACGGCAGTGTTGCAGAGCGACAGTAAGAGCTCGTTTGACCAGCTGTTGCCCAAGATTGGTGTTACCTACCGTGTCGATGACAGTGGCTCGAATATCTACGCTACAGTATCCAAGGGCTATCGTGCAGGTGGCTTTAACATCCAGATGTTCTCTGAGATCTATCAGGCTGAATTCATGAGCAAGGGAGAGTCGTTGAATAAGGGTGATGTAGCCATCGAGTACGCAGAGGCCGACTACGATGCTGTCGATGAGGTAATCAGTTATAAGCCTGAGGAATCGTGGAACTATGAGGCTGGTGCACACCTGAATCTGCTGGAGGGCAAGCTGCATGCAGACTTTGCCATCTACTATATGGATATTCGCAACCAACAGCTGTCGATGATGAGTCCTGATAATAACTTTGGACGTATCATGGTGAATGCAGGTAAGAGTCACACGATGGGCTTGGAACTGTCACTGCGTGGTCAGGCCTTTGACAACCGACTCGACTGGTTCTTCAATGGAGGAGCCGTCAATGCAGTGTTCGACGAGTACGACAGCTATAACGGCAAGACGATTCCTTTTGTTCCCTCAGCATCCTTCGCGTTGGGCGCCAACTACCGCTTCCAGCATGTCTTTGTAGGTGCTGACTTGACAGGACAGGGTTATACCCAGTGGGATGAGGCTAACACCTTCGGTCAGAAAGAGTATGTGCTCTTGGGTGCCCACGTGGGTTACGACTTCGGATGTGGTAACGTCAAACTGTGGGGCCGCAACCTGACAGACACGAAGTACAACACCTTTGCGGTAGAGAGCAAGGCTGCTGGTCAGCCACAACGCTTCGCCCAGCGTGGTAATCCTCTTCAATTGGGAGTTGATATAAATATTCATTTGTAATTAAAAACTACCTTTTCTGTTAAATACGTTAAATTTAACGGAAATAATTAACTTCTTTGACTTCTTCATATCGAGAAAAATGCTATCTTTGCACTCGATATGAAGAAGTCAACGATTTGGACCATAGCAGTCATCATGGGAGTCTCATTCCTGGCATTGCTCTTCCTTCAGTTCTCCTATGTCGATGAGATGGTAAAGATGAAGAAAGAGCAGTTCGACGAGAGTGTGGCTCGTTCACTATATCAGGCCTCGCGTAATCTGGAGATGAACGAGACCCTGCGCTATCTGGAGAAAGATGTCAACGAGACGGAGCGCCGTGCCTTTACGCAGGACAGCATCATCGTCGATGGACTGGGTTCTGTAACCCATAGCCACCAGTTTGCCGTAGCTGCAGACGACGGTACTATCTATAGCTCGTTCCAGGTGAAAGCCCTGAAGATGAAGCCCGCCTCTGTTCCCAAGGCTATGATTCTGCGCAAAGACAAGAATTCGTTGGCAGACGCCACGAAGACCATGCAGGAGATTGTTCGCCAGCGCTATGTTTATCAGAAGGCATTGCTCGACGAGGTGGTATATAACATCCTCTATACTGCCAGTGAGAAACCCCTGAAGGAGCGCGTTAACTTCCGTATGCTCGACAAGGACATTCGTGTGGAGCTGATGAACAATGGTATCAATATTCCTTACCACTTCACAGTTTCTACTACTGATGGTCGCGAGGTTTACCGTTGTCCGGACTTTGAAGAAGAGGGTAGGGAGTATACCTATGAGCAGAAGCTCTTCAGTCATGATCCGCAGTCGAAGATGGGTGTTGTGAGAATCCACTTCCCAGAGATGAACTCTTACATCTTCTCCAGCGTGCGCTTCATGATTCCCAGCATTATCTTCACCATCGTGCTGCTGATTACGTTCTTGTTTACGCTCGTTGTCGTATTCCGTCAGAAGCGTTATTCGGAGATTAAGAATGACTTCATCAACAATATGACGCACGAGTTGAAGACACCTATCGCCTCCATCTCGTTGGCAGCCCAGATGATGAACGATGATAGCGTGCCCAAGACAGAGCAGATGACAAAGCATCTGAGTGGTATCATTACTGATGAGTCAAAGCGTCTGCGCTTCCTCGTGGAGAAGGTGCTTCAGATGTCGATGTTCGACAAGAAAACTGTGACGTTTAAGGAGAAGGAACTGGACCTTAACGAGATGGTTGAGAGTGTTGCGCAATCCTTTAATCTGCGTGTGGAACATACTGGCGGTAAGATATATACGGAGATAGAGGCCGTTGACTCTGCCATCTTTGTAGACGAGGTGCATTTCCAGAATGCCATCAATAATCTGATGGACAATGCGGTGAAATATCGCAAGCCCGACGAACCGATAGATATCTACATCCATACGTGGAATGACCACGATAGACTCTATCTTTCCATCCGTGATACGGGATTAGGCATTAAGAAAGAGAACCTGAAGAAAATCTTCGATAAGTTCTATCGTGTACATACTGGTAACAAGCACGATGTGAAAGGTTTCGGTCTGGGACTGGCATATGTCAAGAAAGTGATAGACCTGCATCAGGGAGAAATCAAGGCAGAGAGTGAGTTGGGCAAGGGTACCAAGTTTACTATCAGTCTGCCTATCCTGAAAGAAGACAACAAATAAGCAAACAATATTATTAACGATAAAACATTTAAGATTATGGATGAGAAACTGAAAATTCTTCTTTGCGAAGACGATGAGAACCTCGGAATGTTGCTCCGCGAGTATTTGGCAGCCAAGGGCTATATGGCTGAGTTGTGTCCTGATGGTGAGGCTGGCTACAAAGCCTTCCTGAAGACGAAGTTTGACATCTGTGTACTCGACGTGATGATGCCTAAGAAGGACGGCTTCACGCTGGCTCAGGAAATCCGTCAGGCCAATGCGGAGATACCTATCATCTTCCTGACTGCTAAGACGCTGAAGGAAGACATCCTCGAAGGCTTCAAGATTGGTGCTGACGACTACATCACAAAGCCTTTCTCTATGGAGGAACTCGTATTCCGTGTAGAGGCCATTCTGCGCCGTGTGCGTGGCAAGAAGAACAAGGAGAGCTCAGTATATCACATTGGCGAGTTTGTCTTCGATACCCAGAAACAGTTGCTCGTCATTGGTGAGAAGCAGACCAAGCTGACTACCAAGGAGAATGAACTGCTGGCGCTTCTCTGTTCGCATGCCAATGAAATTCTGCAGCGTGACTTCGCCCTGAAGACCATCTGGATTGACGATAACTACTTCAACGCTCGTTCGATGGATGTGTATATCACCAAACTGCGCAAGCACCTGAAGGAAGATCCACAGATTGAGATCATCAATATTCATGGAAAGGGTTACAAGCTGATTACTCCTGAAACAGAGTAATATAGCGTAAAGAAATGATAAAAAATCGGGAATTATTATAGATTCTCGATTTTTTTTTGTACCTTTGTCGGCTAATAGTGTATTAGAATAAATCATGGACCATATAAGAAACTTTTGCATCATTGCACATATTGACCACGGAAAGTCAACGCTGGCCGACCGTCTGCTGGAATATACCAAGACCATCCAGGTGACAGAAGGACAGATGTTGGACGACATGGATCTGGAGCGCGAGCGTGGCATCACGATTAAGAGCCACGCCATCCAGATGGAGTATATGTACAAGGGTGAAAAATATATACTGAACTTAATCGATACTCCTGGACACGTGGACTTCTCGTATGAGGTCAGCCGTTCGATAGCTGCCTGTGAAGGTGCTTTGCTGGTGGTTGACGCTACGCAGGGCGTACAGGCACAGACTATCTCAAACCTCTATCTGGCCATTGACAACAATCTGGAGATTATCCCTGTTATCAATAAGATTGACATGCCTTCGGCAATGCCTGACGAGGTAGAAGACGAAATCGTAGAACTGATTGGTTGTGATCCGTCGGACATTCTGCGTGCCTCTGGTAAGACGGGCGAGGGCGTGGAAGATATCCTCAACGCTGTCGTTGAGCGCATCCCTCATCCTGTGGGAGACGAGAAGGCTCCTCTGCAGGCCCTCATCTTCGACTCTGTCTTCAACTCGTTCCGTGGCATCATAGCTTATTTCAAGATTACCAACGGTTCCATCCGTCAGGGTGACAAGGTGAAGTTCTTCAATACCGGACAGGAGTATGTAGCCGACGAGGTGGGTGTGCTGAAGATGGATATGATTCCTCGCAAGGAATTGCAGACTGGCGAGGTGGGCTATATCATCTCTGGTATCAAGAATGCCAAGGAGGTGAAGGTGGGTGACACCATTACCCACGTGGCAACACCTTGCGACAAGGCCATCGAGGGTTTCCAAGAGGTGAAGCCGATGGTGTTTGCTGGTGTCTATCCCATAGACCCTGTGGACTACGAGAACTTGCGTGCCTCGCTGGAGAAGTTACAGTTGAATGATGCGTCTCTGACGTTTGTTCCTGAGACATCGATAGCCCTGGGCTTTGGCTTCCGTTGTGGTTTCCTGGGACTGCTCCATATGGAGATTGTACAAGAGCGTCTGGATCGCGAATTCGATATGGACGTGATTACCACTGTGCCCAACGTAACCTATATGTGTTACACCAAACAGGGCGAGGTGAAGGAGGTGCACAATCCCTCCGGACTGCCTGACCAGACGATGATTGACCACATCGAAGAGCCTTATATCAAGGCAAGTATCATTACTGCTGCCGACTATATCGGACCTATCATGACACTCTGTCTGGACAAGCGTGGCGAGCTGATAGACCAGCAGTACGTCTCAGGCAATCGTGTAGAACTGCGCTTTATGCTGCCGTTGGGCGAGATCGTGATAGACTTCTACGACAAGCTGAAGAGTATCTCTAAAGGCTATGCCTCGTTCGACTACCATATCGATGGTTTCCGTCCGTCGAAACTTGCCAAGCTGGATATCCTCTTGAATGGTGAACCCGTTGATGCCCTGTCTACGCTGACGCATCAGGACAATGCTGTGACCTTTGGTCGCCGTATGTGTGAGAAACTGAAGGAACTCATTCCACGTCAGCAGTTTGACATCGCTATTCAGGCTGCTATTGGTGCGAAGATTATAGCCCGCGAGACCGTCAAGCAGGTGCGCCAGGATGTGACCGCCAAATGTTATGGTGGTGACGTAAGTCGTAAACGTAAACTACTGGAAAAACAAAAGCGTGGTAAGAAACGTATGAAGCAGATTGGCAATGTGGAGGTTCCGCAGAAGGCCTTCCTTGCCGTCTTGAAGTTAGACTAATCAAATGACCTAAGACAAATACAAAAAAAATGACAACAATTGGACTGACAACACGTGATGTGGCCCGCGAACTGGCCAGACGCTACAGCACCATGACTCATGAAGAGTTGGATGTGCTGGAGAGCATCCTTGTACCCATGAGATTTCAGAAGGGTGACTTCATCCTGAAAGAAGGCGAGGTATGCACGAACATCTATTGGGTAGTAAAGGGTTTAGTACGCCAGTTCTATATCAAGAATGGTAAGGAACTGACAGAGTATATGGCTGTGGAGAACAACATCTTCATGAGCATTGAGAGTCTGTTCAAGGAACAGCCTAGTCATCAGCAGATTCATGCGCTCGAACCAACCATTGTCTTTGCTCTGCCTAAGGATAAACTGGAGCGTGAGGCTGTACGCAATGTGAATATCCAGATGCTCTATCGTAAGATTCTGGAGGAATCGTTGATACTTTCACAGGTGCGTGCCGACATGCTTCGCTTTGAGTCTGCTCCTGAGCGCTATGCGAAACTTGTAAAGCGTGCACCACAGTTGGTATTGCGTGCTCCGTTGGTTTACATTGCCAGCTACCTGCAGATGACACCAGAGACATTGTCGCGTGTGCGCAACTCTGCTATGCAGGACGACAAAGACTAAAGAATCGTAGAGAAAGTAAACATATCAGGGAATGCCTGACAGAGGGTGTCGGGTTGTTCCTTGAAAAGTCCGAATAGGGCGCTACCTGAGCCAGACATGGCCGCATAGGTGGCGCCCATCTTGTATAACTGCTCTTTGACTGCCCCAATCTCTGGATGCAAGGTGAAAACACTCTCTTCGAAGTCGTTGACGAGGTTGTCGCGCCACGTTTCAACAGGTTGCATCACCACTTCACGACAGTTCATGGAAGGGTAGTGGGGGTGGATGCGCGAGAAAGCCTCTTTCGTAGGTACGGGAATATCAGGACGTACCACACCAATATGCCAGCCACTTAGGTCCAGACTGATAGGCTCCAATTTTTCACCGATACCTTCCGCATAACAGGGAACACTCTTGATAAAGAAAGCACAGTCGGCACCCAATTGGGCGGCGTATCGCTGCATCTGTTCATCTGTCAACTGCAGGTCGAAAGATTCATTCAGTATGCGTATCATGTAGGCACAGTCGCTGCTGCCACCACCCATGCCAGCCTGCGTGGGAATGCCTTTCCGCAGATGTGTGTGGATGCGGGGCAGAGTGGGGAAGTCCTGCTTCAGTAACTGATAGGCACGCACCACCAGGTTGCGCTGTTCGTCGCCTTCGATATGGATGTTCGTCACCTTCAGGTCGCAGTCCACATCCGATGGGAATCCTTCACTCATGGGCACTATCTCCAGGGCATCCTTGATGGGTACTGGATAGAAAACAGTTTGCAGGTTGTGATATCCGTCAGGACGCTTCTCTACGACGTTCAGTCCCAGATTTATCTTGGCTATTGGGAATGTAATCATGGTATATCGTTATTTCTTTTTGAATTCCAGTTGTTTGGGCAACTTCTGCCATTTGCCATTGCGAGGAACCTTGATGGTGTTGCCTGCATTCTGTTGGAGTACATAGATGGAGTCATTCTTGCGTATCAACGTGGCTTTCAAGTCTTCGCTGCCGAAGTCGTTGATCAACTGCATGGTGGCTTTTTTCTCACTTTTGATATCGCAGTTGGTAATCACCCAGCAGAACGAGTTGTTTTTCTTGCCTAAATAGCCTGGCAACTCTCCATAGAGCTCCTGTCCTGGAATAGTGATGTCCTGATCGTAGAAGTTGATGCGTAGATACACTTCATATTCATTATTATAGAGGTACGCGCGAAAAGACGAGCTGTCTTTCTGCGCAAAACCGTTCTTGGCTATGATGGTGAGCAGTATGATAATAAGAAATTTCCTCATGCTGTTTTTCTATTTTGCTGACAAAGGTACTAAATCTAAATCAATAAATCATTGATTTTATGAAAAATATATTGAGAAATATGTTAGGTTTTTAATTTTTTTAGTTATCTTTGCAGGCGTTATACATGTATTACAAATTGGAAAGAATATGCTAAAGCCTGATTACATTTTTGAATCGAGTTGGGAAGTGTGCAACAAAGTCGGTGGCATCTACACCGTTCTCTCTACTCGTGCAAAGACGCTACAGGATGAGATGAAGGACCGTATCATTTTTATTGGTCCTGACTGTTGGAAGGAAAATGATAGTCCCTATTTTCGTGAAGAGAAGTCTCTTTTTGCTGAATGGCAATGGAAGGCTAAGGAGGAAGGACTGAAGGTGAAGGTAGGTCGTTGGACTATTCCTGGTGAACCTATCGCTATTCTGGTGGACTTCACGCCTTACTTCGAAAAGAAGGACGAGATTTACACCTGGTTGTGGGAAAAGTACAGTGTTGACTCATTGCATGCCTATGGCGACTACGATGAGGCTTCGATGTTCTCGTATGCTGCCGCTTTGGTAACAGAGAGCCTGTACAGCTTTAATGTTGAACGTGGAACGTTCAACCACAGTACAAAGGTTATCTATCATGCCAATGAGTGGATGTGCGGCCTTGGCGCTCTTTACATCAACAACAAACTGCCAGAGATCGGTACTATCTTCACCACCCATGCTACCAGCATCGGGCGTTCTATTGCCGGTAACCAGAAACCGCTCTACGACTACCTCTTCGCTTACAATGGCGACCAGATGGCGGGCGAGTTGAACATGCAGTCTAAGCACTCTATCGAGAAGCAGACGGCATGGCACGTGGACTGTTTCACAACGGTCAGCGACATCACCGCCAAGGAGTGTCTGGAACTGTTGGACAAGCCCGTCGACGTGGTGTTGCCCAACGGCTTTGACGACAGTTTTGTACCCAAGGGTGCTCAGTTTACCAAGAAGCGCAAGGCAGCACGCAAGCGCCTGCTGGAGGTGGCCAACGCACTGCTGGGCGAGCAACTCGGCGACGACACACTCATCATCTCTACCAGTGGACGCTACGAGTTCCGCAACAAGGGCATCGACGTCTTCGTCGAGGCCATGAACCGCCTGCTGCGCGACCGCGACCTGAAGAAGAAGGTGCTGGCATTCATTGAGGTGCCCGGTTGGGTGGGAGAGCCCCGCAAGGATTTGCAGGAGCGCCTGGAAAAATTAAACACGAAACATGAAAAAGTGGATTTCAGCGAACCGCTGGAGGTTCCTCAGCTGACCCACTGGCTCCACAACATGAGCCACGACAACGTGCTGAGCATGATGAAGTACTACGACATGCACAACCGCAAGGACGAGAATGTGAAGGTTATCTTCCTGCCTTGCTATCTCGATGGCAAGGACGGCATTCTCAACATGCACTACTACGATGTCGTGCTGGGTAACGACCTCTGCATCTATCCCTCTTACTACGAGCCGTGGGGCTATACACCCCTGGAGGCTGTGGCCTTCAAGGTGCCCTGCATCACTACCGACTTGGCTGGTTTCGGACTGTGGGCCAACAAGGTGTTCGGACACTACGGCGAACTGAAGGACGGTGTGAAGGTCATCCATCGTACCGACTACAACTACTCGGAAGTCGCCGATGCCATCAAGGATGCTGTTGCCGACTTCTCTGCATTGGATAAGAAACAAGTCGACGCATGTCGCAAGAAAGCTGAGGCCCTGTCTAAGAAGGCTTTGTGGAGTGAGTTTATCCAATATTACCATGAGGCTTACGATATAGCCCTGACAAAAGCTGAAGAGAGAAAGAACAAATAAAAATCTTTAATATTATAATTATGAAAATTAAAGCTGATTACGCAAACGATCCTGCATGGAAGATGTTAACCGTTAAAGCCACGCTTCCTGAGGAATTAAAGTGTTTGGATGAGATTGCCCACAACATGTGGTGGGTGTGGAACTACAAGGCACGTGACCTGTTCCGTGAGCTTGATCCTGAAATCTATCATGAGGTAAGACATAATCCTGTGATGCTGTTGGAGCGTCTTAGCTTCGAGCGTAAGGAAGCCATCCTGAAGGACAAGGCCCTGATGAAGTGCGTCAAAGAAGTCTATGCCGATTTCAGAGCATATATGGACGTGAAGCCCGACTCAAAGCGCCCCTCTGTGGCTTACTTCTGCATGGAGTATGGTGTGCACTCTGCCTTGAAGATTTACTCTGGTGGTCTGGGTATGCTCGCTGGTGACTACGTGAAAGAGGCTTCTGACTCTAACGTTGATATGTGTGCCGTAGGTTTCCTCTATCGTTTCGGCTACTTCACGCAGAGCCTGTCGATGGATGGTCAGCAGATTGCTAACTACGAGACGCAGAACTTCGGCTCACTGCCCATCGAGCGCCAGCTCGACAAGGACGGCAACCCGATGGTGGTCGACGTACCCTACAACAACTACCAGGTGCATGCCTATGTGTGGCGTGTCAACGTTGGTCGTGTGAAGCTCTACCTGCTCGATACCGACAACGAGATGAACTCTGAGTTCGACAAGCCCATCACCCACGCACTCTATGGTGGCGACTGGGAGAACCGTCTGAAGCAGGAAATCCTGCTGGGCATCGGTGGCATGCTGTTGCTCAAGAAGCTGGGCATCAAGAAGGATATCTACCACTGCAACGAGGGCCACGCAGCACTCTGCAACCTGCAGCGTCTGTGCGACTATATCGAAGAGGACGGACTGACCTTCAACCAGGCTCTCGAACTGGTACGTGCCAGCGGTCTCTACACCGTTCACACTCCCGTTCCTGCTGGTCACGACTACTTCGAGGAGGGTCTCTTCGGCAAGTACATGGGTGGCTATCCTCAGAAGTTGGGCATCACGTGGGATGAGTTCATCGGCATGGGACGTACCAACCCCGACGATCACAGCGAGAAGTTCTGCATGTCAACCTTCGCCTGCAACACCTGTCAGGAGGTTAACGGCGTATCATGGCTCCATGGTGAGGTCTCGAAGAAGATGTTCGCCCCCATCTGGCAGGGCTACTATCCCAGCGAGAACCACGTAGGGTACGTCACCAATGGTGTCCACTTCCCCACATGGGCCGCTGCTGAGTGGCGTGCAGTCTATGGCAAGTACTTCGACAAGAACTTCATGAGCGACCAGTCTAACGAAGACATCTGGCACGCCATCTACAACTGTCCCGATGAGGAGATCTGGGCTACTCGTAAGGCTTTGAAGGCTAAGCTCTTCGAGTATATCAAGATTCAGTTCCAGGAGACATGGCTCAAGAACCAGGGCGATCCTCAGCGCGTCGTGAAACTCGTCGAGGGCTTCAACCCCAACGCTCTGGTCATCGGCTTCTGCCGCCGCTTCGCCACCTACAAGCGTGCACACCTGCTGTTCACCGACCTGGAGCGCCTCGACAAGATTGTCAACAACCCCGAGCGCCCCGTCATCTTCATCTTCGCTGGTAAGGCTCACCCCGCTGATGGCGCCGGACAGGGTCTCATCAAGAAGATTTTTGAAATCAGTCAGATGCCTCAGTTCCAGGGCAAGGTCATCTTCCTCGAGGACTACGACTTCCTGCTGGCTCGCCGCCTTGTGTCAGGTGTCGACATCTGGATGAACACACCTACACGTCCTCTCGAGGCTTCAGGTACCTCTGGCGAGAAGGCCGAGATGAACGGTGTCGTCAACCTCTCCGTCAAGGACGGCTGGTGGCTCGAGGGCTATCGCGAAGGTGCCGGCTGGGCACTCACCGAGAAGCGCACCTACCAGAACCAGGGCTATCAGGACAAGCTCGACGCCGCTACCATCTATGGTCTGCTGGAGAACGAGATTGTACCTCTCTACTACAATAAGGACAAGAAGACGGGCATCTCTAAGGGCTGGGTCAAGGTCGTCAAGAACTCTATCGCCAAGATTGCTCCTCACTATACCATGAAGCGCCAGCTCGACGACTACTATGCTAAGTTCTACGAGAAGCAGGCTAAGCGCTTCAAGGAACTGGAGAAGAACAACTACCGTCTGGCTAAGGACATCGCACTGTGGAAGGAAACCGTCGCTGAGCGTTGGGATGCCATCAACGTTGTCAGCTGCGAGTGGGACTTCCCCGCAGCAGGTTGCGAGGCTGGCCGGTCCTACCACATCAAGTATGTCATCAACGAGCAGGGCCTCGACGATGCCATCGGCTTGGAGAAGGTCAACGTATGCCTCGACAAGGATGGCAACGAGAAGGTCTACAATGTAGAGCAGCTGAACGTGACAGGTCGCGAAGGCAACAACTTCATCTTCGAGGCCGACCTCACTCCCCATCAGTTCGGTCAGTACAAGTCAGCCATCCGCATGTATCCGAAGAACAAGAACCTGCCTCACCGTCAGGACTTCTGCTACGTGAAGTGGCTGGAACTTCCTCAGATGTAATCCGCAGGAATTGTAATAGAGTAGGAGGGAAACGACCTTGTTTCCCTCCTCTTTTTTTTTCTTCTTCTTATAACTCTTATAAGACCTATATGTCATATAAGACCAATAAGATTCCTATAAAAAAAATCCCGACTGCCTTGATAGCAATCGGGATTCCGTTGTATAATAACTATGATTTGCTTTACAGCGGTTATTACTCTTCAACAGCAGCCTCAGCCTCTTCTACCTCAGGAGCTTCCTCCTCAGCGGCAGCAGCTTCAGCAGCAGCCTTCTTTGCCTCAGCGGCAGCCTTGATGGCAGCCTCTTCC
>Ga0256407_10011191_pt1 | contig 12460 bp, 10 predicted proteins | sample RumenRJG_04DNA_FD_193489 | JGI IMG/M metagenome (GOLD analysis project Ga0256407, IMG submission 193489) | Bovine rumen microbial communities from Lethbridge, Alberta, Canada - RJG_04 | ecosystem: Host-associated > Mammals > Digestive system > Stomach > Rumen | place: Canada: Alberta... | reverse complement strand
TGCTAGCAAAGTAGGCAAGCGGGACAGAGATGACAATTGCACATGGACAACCTGTAACTAAGATTTCTAAGCCTCTTACTACGTAACCTCTCCAGTCTTTGGTAATTAAGCCACCTAAAACTAGAACAACAATCGCTAATAAGACAATAGCAGGTGTATACCATTTAGCGAACTTAGCGATGAATTCATCGGCTTTAGATTTCTTTTCACCACTGTTACTAATAAGTTCAATGATTTTAGCGACTGCACTATCTTCGTATTTCTTATTCACTTTAATAGTGATAGAACCAGTTTTAACAAGGCAACCTGCTAAAACATCTTTATCATTAATATCGGCTAAGACTGGGACAAATTCACCAGTTAAGCTAGATTTATCAACGTAGGCAGAGCCAGAGACAACTTCACCATCAACAGGAATCATTTCACCAGCACTGACAACAACGTTGTCACCAATTTCTAATTGTTCTGGATCAACTTTACTAATTTCACCATCTTTTAATAAGTTAGCGTATTCCACTCTTAACTGAATAGCGTTCATAACGGCTAATTTACTTCTATTAGTGGCAATCTTTTCAACGATTTGACCGACTTGGAATAAGCCAACAACCATCATACCTTCCATTGCGAAGTGAACACCATGTTCTTGACCACCATTCTCTAAGAGGTAGATAACCGCCAATGCGGTTGCGCCTAACACAGCGATAGTAATTAATAAGTTATGGTCAATGATGTTTCTTCTATTTTTAATATGAAGAATGACACGCCAGGTAACATCGTATGTTAATAAGACTGTTGTCGCGGTATAGATTGCAAATCTAATCCAACCTGTCTCATCAAAATGTTCAAACACTAATAAGTTAAGAAGGATAACAATTACACCCACTAAGACTCTGGCTAACAAGAACCACATACCTTTGGTAAATAGTTTTTCTTTATGTTCTTCTTTACCTTGTAGTTCTTTAATATCTAATGGATCACTTTCCACTTTCGCAATCGCTTCAGCGATTTGTTCCACTGTGTAAGGCTTATTTGTGTAGGTAATAAACATCTTATTTGTTGAGAAATCGATATGGCAGCTTTCAATACCTTCTTGTTTAGAAAGATGCTCTTCAGACTTCTTCGCGCACATTGGACAGTCAAAGCCAGAAATGTGGTAAGTCTTTTTAGTGTTCTTCTTTTCTAAATCATGGATATCAAGTGGATCGCTTTCCACTTCTGCGATGATATTTTTAATTTCTTCAACGCTTAAAGGTTCTTCTTTATAAGTAATAAATAATTTATTCGTGGAAAAATCGATATGGCAATAATCAATTTGTTCATGTTTACCTAAATGTGTTTCTGACTTCTTCGCGCACATTGGGCAGTCAAAGCCAGAGATATGATATGTTTTCTTAATCATTGTTCTCTTCCTCCATGACGTGTTCATACGCAACACCTAAGAGTAAACGGACATGTCTGTCTTTTAAGGAATAGTACACTCTTGTGCCTTCTTTACGGGTTCTCACCAAATCAGCATCTTTTAATACTTTTAATTGATGGCTCACTAAAGATTGTGAAGCTTCGATTTCAAAGGCAATATCGTTAACGCATTTTTCAATCATACAGTTTAATGATTCACAAACACCACAGTTGCACTCTTCACATTCGCATTCATCATCATCGAGAAGAGCGAACATGATTTTTAATCTTGTCGCATCTGAGGCTGTTTCTAGGAGGCTTTCCATTTTCTTAATTGTCGTAAATTTAACGTCTTTCATATTTCATCACCGTGATTATTATATGAATGTTCGTTCATATTTGCAATTAAAAAATGAATGACTGTTCATATAGTGTTCAGTTAGTCAAAGACTAAAATCCCACGATTAAACAAGTCAAATAGCCTAAAGCCACGGCAATTACAAAGCAAGTTACAACAATTAAGAGTGTTTTCTTAATCATGGATTTCTCTTTTAAGAGCACCATGAGACCTAAGCCAGAATTCACTAATAAACCTGCGAATAAAGCACCAAATGATAAGTGACTTTCAACAAATAATTCAGTAATTAATAAACTAGAAGCACAGTTAGGAATTAGACCAATAATCGCGCTAAATAAAGGCGCTAAATAACGGTTCGTGGTCATAAAGTTAGAGAAATTATCTTCTCCAATAAAGCCAATTAATGTGCCTAACGCAAGATTGATAATAAATATATAAACAAAGACTTTTAATGAATGGATTAATGGGTGGATAAGGTGCGCGTGAGCGGGTGTATTTTCATGATGATGAGTATGGCATTCATGTTCTTCTTCCACATGGTCTACTTCAATAATCTTTTGTTTTCTAATAATGAAGTCGATTAATAAACCAAAAACAATACCAGTCACTAGTTTTAAACCAATTAATGGGAAGATCATTAAGGTCTTATTATTCCACGCTCCTAGAAGGACTAATAAAGCTTCGTCACTACAGCTTAAGAAGACAGCGATTAATGTACCAACGGTAATATATTTCTTAATATAAAGTTCCGCGCCAACCACACTTGTGCCACATTGAGGGATTAAACCGAATAAAGCACCAAAGATTGGAGAGGTTTTCTTTCTCTTGATTAAGAAATTGGAAACTGGTGTTTCAATAAAAGATAAAATGACATGGAACAAGAACACGAAAGCGAAGACAAGGATACTGTCTTTAAGTGAGTCTAATAAGATGTCTAAGAATAATTCCCAAGTCATACGGCTACATATTGTAACACAAAAATATTTTTTGTGATGACAAACGATAATAATAATGGAATAATCTTGTCATGATTAAGACAATTTTATTTGATTTAGACGGAACATTACTCCCCATGGACGAGGAGTATTTTAAGAAAATTTACTTCGGTGCAATCTATAAAAAGATTGCCTATTTAGGCTATACATTAGATGAGCTTTTAAAAGTCATTTGGTATGGCACTAAAGCAATGGTCAAAAACGATGGAAGTATGACCAATGAACAATTATTCTGGAAATCTTTTATTGAAGTTCATCCAGACCGATTAGAAGAAAATAAGCAAAACTTTGTGGAGTTTTACGATACTATCTTCCCCACTTTAGGTCATACATGTGGCTTCCAACCACTGGCGAAAGAATTCATTAAAGCCTTAAAAGAGAAGGGATATGAATTAGTTATCGCTTCTAATCCAATCTTTCCTATCGTCGCCACTAAGGCAAGAATTAGATGGGCGGGATTAGATCCAGATGACTTTAAATACATTACTGCTTATGAGAATTCTTCTTTCTGTAAGCCAAATCCAAAATATTATGAAGAAATATTGAAGAAGCTTAATCTCAAAGGGGAAGAATGTTTAATGATTGGTAATGACGCTAGAGAAGATACAGTAGCGTTAACCTTAGGCATTGATGCTTATCTCATTACTGATTGTTTGCTTAATCCTGATAACGTTGATATCAATCAATATAAACATGGTTCTTTTAAAGAGATCATGGATATGGTTTTAGCAAGACTATAAAAAAACTGGGATTAAATCCCAGTTGATAACGCAATAATTACGTACAATACTTTACCAAATATCACCACACCCGTGCCAGCGCCGATAATAATGTAACTATAGGCTGGCATTTTAAACGAGCCGATAAATAAGGCGAACAAGAAGTAATACGCCGCTGCAACAATTACGGTTCCGATAAAGGTATCAAATCCTAAGAATGAATCACTTGAAAAGGCGAACAGAATGATGGGGATAACCGATAAGAAGAATAGGGAGTTCAACTTCTTATTAGCGAAACCGTAATTATTGCAACTTTCACCACTATCCTCTTTTTTGAATAGTGTGAAGAAACATGTAGCACAACCAATTAATACTTCAATCACTATATTGGTGATAAACATTGCCAAATAATTAGAGTTACTGTCTAGTGATATTTCATTATAACGTAAATCAAAGGCATAAATGCGAGCGATATAATCTGGCAAACTAATGGTAATTACTGGGCCAGGTGAATAAGAAATAGCGGCATTTGCGGCATCTAAATAATGATAAGCACTACTTTGACGAGCAAGTTCCCCAAAAGAATAAAGACAGCCACAAATTGAATATAAAGAGAAGATAAGAATAGCGTGGAATGAAAGATTGATTACTATTGCTGAAACTGGTTTGGAAACCAAAGATGTGGCAAAGCAAGAAATAAAATATTCAATAACCACTAAGACAAGTGAAACACCAATTGCGCCTAAGAAAGGACCAGCTTTAAAGTACTTAAAGTAATTAATGCTTCCAATACGTATATAGTCAGGAGATATTATGTAGCGCACTAGATAGGCAAAGAATGGAATAATAGAGGCAATGATGAAAGAGACCACTAAAATGGATAAACCAGTAAGCACTCTCGTGTTCTTTAACTCTCTTTGTTCAAGAGGTAATTGATAGTACATGTCGCCTCTTTTTAATGAATACTTATAATTAAAGACGAATAATGGTAAGACTATGGCAAACACCATCATAGGAGCGTTTAAAGCTGCTAATGTGGTGTCAAAATCATCAGGATTATAGAAAGAATGCATCGCTAGATACGAGAAGAATGAAACTAAGCCAACCAAAGTGAACACGATGAAAAGTGGTAACCATTCTTTTAAGATAAGGTATTTAGCATAATTAAGCTTTTTCATGATGTTTACTCTCCTTCTTGGCTAAAGCCATTTGTAAAAGGATTATTTCATTAGCGTCAATAGCGATGTTTTCTAATAATGTTGGATTGAGTTTATCAAGAATCTTTTCAACATCTTTATTCTTGCTATTATTAATAACAAAGTTATGGATTGAACCAGCCTTTCTATAAGAAACGACGTTCAAACCTAATTGTGTGAGTGTTTCTTCATCTACGGCTTCTTTAAAGATGGCTTGGTATTTAACAAATGTTTCGCCCAATGAATCAAGATCGCCATCTTTAGATAAACGACCATCATGAATAACCACGAACTTATCAACAAGCTTTTCTAAAGCGGTCACGTTATGGGAAGAGACCACGACTGTTTTCTCTTTATCTTTGCAAATACGAACGATTTGTTCTTTAACTGTTTCAAGCACTAATGGGTCTAAACCATCAAAGGCCTCATCTAAAAGTAAATATCTGCAATTAATGGACAAAGATAAGGCAATAAATAACAAACGTTTCATACCTTTGGAAAACTTATTTATTTTCACTTTTCTTGGAAGAGTGAATTTATCCACTAAGTTATCAAAGATATCTTCGTCAACGTCGTAGAAGAGTTTGTAAAACTCTAAAACAGAATTGACATCACTATTAATTGGGGCATATGGGTCATCTGGAAGGAAGAAGACTAATTCTTTACTTTCCTTGGATGTGTTTAAGAAGGAATCGACTAAGATCTTCCCTTCATCTACTTGATAGACACCAGCAATCATTCTTAATAATGTGGATTTACCCGCACCATTTTGGCCAACAAGGCCAATAACACCAGTATCAATATCTAAAGATAAGGAAGAAATAGCGACTTTTTGATCAAAACGCTTAGTAGCATTACTTATTTGGATCATTCTCCTTTTCCTCCTTTTCTATCATTTTTTCAACACGCTTCTTAATTTCTTGCAAGCTATAACCATTGAACTTAATATCTTGAATCAATTGATAAAGTTCATCATTTTCTTCTTGGTTATCAACTTTATTAATACGGTTACCTTTACCACTTATTGGGGTTAAATAACCTAATTCAATCAGCATTGAAAACGCCCTTTGTACTGTATTAGGGTTCACACCAATTAATAATGATGTGTCTCTAACGGAAGGAAGATAATCGCCTTCCTTAAGCGCGCCAGTATCAATGAGATTCTTATAATAATCCTTAATTTGTAAATAGGCAGGAATGCCAGGTAGAAGCTTCATACGTCTATAGTGTACTAATCGTATTAATACACGTCAATACTTTTTAAGAAATTTCTTTGATTTTTTATGATTTTATCAACAAAAAAGACCACCACTGTGGCCTTAAATATTCATAGTTATATAAGTTTATTATTGAAAAGATGGTGAATCATCAAAGTGTTCATAGTATTGATAATCTGTTACCGTATAAGAATTTTCTTCTTCTGATTCATCTTCCATTTTAAGAAACATATTCTGTCCTTCACAATAGCAATATGTTTTGTTTTTCACTTTATACGTAGGGGTATCGATACGAAGAACTTTATCCGTACCGGAAGAATTAACACCGTTAATGAGTTCAACATTGAAAATGTCATAATATGCACTATTGATAGTGCCCACGAAGGAATTAATGGCGTCAAGAGTGGTCATGTTTTTAGTATTAGCGGTCTCAGGAGTATAGGACTCCCAATCACCATTATTCTTAACGTCTTTATGGTAATAAACATAACTATCATCAACAAAATGAGCAAAATAGGAGTTATTGAAGGTATTTTTTTGATAAGTGTTGATATAAACATCTTTATCCACTATTTCAATAAGGCCTTTTTCTTGATTAGCATAGCCTATTTTTAATTCGACTTTAAAATTAGTAGGTGGAGTGTTTTTGAAGTGATTAAAAAGAGAGCAAGCAGATAAGCACAATAGTGAGGCACCAATGAGAATTGTTTTTTTCATTTTTAACTCCTTATTTAAATAATGTGTTTTATGATAATCTACACTATTTTATCTCTTTTTTCTTGAATATATCAAAGTTTTTAAGCAAATCTTTAATCAAAAAACGCTCTTTGTAAGAGCGCGAATATACTATATACGGAGCACGCGACGGGAATCGAACCCGCACGATTAGCTTGGGAAGCTAAAGTTCTACCACTAAACTACGCGTGCTTCTTGTAAAAAAGCCCTTTGTCAGGGCTTATTTAACAATTTGGTGGGTACTGACGGGATCGAACCGCCGACCTTCTGTACGTCAAACAGATGCTCTCCCAGCTGAGCTAAATACCCAAATTTGCTGGTGCCGACTACAGGAATCGAACCTGCAACCCACTGATTACGATTCAGTTGCGCTTCCTGATTGCGCCAAGTCGGCAGGTAGTAATTCGTTTTAGTCGCTTTAATATAATAGTAAAATTGTAAATAACTTGCAACAATTTATTTAACTTTGTTGTTATCAATAGATAACTAGGCTTTTTTCTTCACTGGAATTGGAGAGAAGACGAAGGATAGTTTTTCCTTTTTGCATATTCTTTGAATAGCAAACTTACCTTGTGTCATGGCGATTGGTAAACCACCAGGACCTTGCATCCATTGACCAGATAAGTAGAAGTTTCTTAAACCACGGACTGTGCCACTATGAGCGAACATTGGATCTTTCTTAGTGAATAAGAAGCTCATATAAACACCATAAGAGGTATTAACGTATCTATTAAATGTATGTGGTGTGCAAACATCTAATAGTTCGATATCTTTTAATTCTGGGAATCTAGCAAGGATTCTAGTTTTCACATCGTTAGCGATTTCATTTTTCATCTTTAAATAGAGATTTCTATTTTTAGAAAGTTTTCTCCAATAAGCATATTCATTGCTGCTTTGATCCACCATCACGGAAAGGATGGTTTTATCGCCTCTTGTGAACGTTTCATCATAAGCATAGTTACGAATAGTTAAGTGATCGATTGTTAAACCACCACAGTAGAATTTATCGCAGTTAAAGGAATATGGTGTTGGAATACCACTATTTTTATCAATCGCAAAATGCATCATCACACAGCTAGGAGCGGGATTTCTTCTTGGATTATCAAATCTCTTTTGGAAAGCTGGGAATCTATATTGGTCTCTTAATAATCTCTTTAGGGTGTAATTGGTATCTAAACAAGAGACAACATAATCACCTCTAAATTCTTCGCCATTAATTAATTTAATGCCTTTAGCCACACCGTTTTCGACGATTACACTATCAACATTAGCGTTCACTTTTAAAGCACCACCTAAAGAGAGGAACTTTTCTTTCATGCGTTCCACCATTGGAGTAGAAGCACCAATTGGGACACCACCATCACCAGCGACAACTGTAGCATAACTATAAATCATGGAGAACAAGTTACCCGCACCGATTTGGGCTTTTTCTAAAGCAAATCTAATAACTGGTGATTTGAACTTTGAAGCGAATTGTTCGCATGATTGCGTCATAGTGGCTAAATAGCTTGGCCAAACAGATAAGACTTTTAAACCTAAAGCTATTTTTCTATGTAATGGAATCATTGATAAAGGTAAGTCCAATGGTAATTCGACTTTAGTGAAGTCTCTAACCATCTTGAAGAACTTATGAATCATCTTACTATCAACAGGAGATAATTCTTTCCATTCTCTTTCAGCGCGGTCAAGATCTCTCCAAAGAGTGACTGATTGACCTTCGTATTCAAAAGTACCCCAACTATCGAGGTATAAAATATCATCTTGTGTTTTAAAAGCGCCGACATTCTTCCACATTTCATTTAAGAATGTGCCTTCTTTAGTGCCTGTTAGCCAGTGAATGCAACCATCAAGATAATAGCCTTTTCTATTCCAGCCTACACACATACCGCCCACGACTGGGTTCTTTTCTAATATAACAGCGTGAAAACCGTGCTGTTCAGCATAAATACCTGCTGATAAACCAGCGACGCCGCCACCGATAATAATGATACGTTTTTCGTTTTGCATGCTTAAATGATATAGGCATACCTAAAATTAAGCACACTACTATAAAAATTAATAACTCTACTGAGAGTGGAGAGGTTTATCTACTGGCTTTTCTCTTTATAAAGAGAACAAGGGCCACAATTTCGTGAACCACGAGTGGCGCAACGCTTAAAGCAATGATAATGCCCCAATGTGCAATATCCAAAGGATAGCAAGAGAAGAAGCTATTTAAACCTGGAATATTAACAACTGCTACTTGTAAAGCAACGCCCACAACGAAGGAGACCCAGAGTAACCAGTTCTTGCTCCAGAAGTTATGGACAAAAGACTTCTTTAGGGAAGTCATGCCAAGCATATGGAATAATTCGGAAAGAGATAAAACGCAGAACGCAGCGGTTTGGGACTGGGCTAAGACATCCTTGTTTTCCGCAAAGATTTGCGCAATAGCGTTAATGGATGTTGCACCATGTTCCACCACTGGAATCATTAAGAAGGCAAAGACTGTGGTAATGGTGATTAATAAGCCATAGCCAAATGTCACAAAGTATCCACCTTTAGAGAATAATGATTCTTTTGGGTTACGTGGCTTATCATCCATGATGCCACTTTCCTTTTCATCAGCGCCTAAAGCGACCGCTGGTAAGGAGTCAGTAATTAAGTTAACCCAAAGGATGTGAATAGCAATTAATGGGGTTGGTAAATTATTTGCAACAACAAACAAAGACATAATAACAACCGCAAACATCGCTAAAACTTCAGCAATATTTGTCGATAGTAAGAACAAGACTGTCTTCTTAATGTTGGTATAAATACCACGGCCTTCTTCCACAGCTTTTTCAATGGAAGCAAAGTTATCATCAGTTAAGACCATATCTGCTGCGCCTTTAGCGACGTCAGTACCAGTAATACCCATAGCAATACCAATATCCGCAGCTTTTAAACTTGGAGCGTCGTTAACACCATCACCAGTCATCGCAGCGATATTGCCATTATTTCTAATCGCGGTAACAATTTGGACTTTATTTTCTGGTGAAACACGGGCAAATACATGCACCGTCTTCACTTTTTCTTGTAATTGTTCTGGAGTTAAGGCATCGATTTCTTCACCAGAAAGAGCCTCACCATCTGCATCGGTAATGCCTAATTCTTTAGCAATCGCCAAAGCAGTTGTCTTATGGTCACCGGTAATCATAATGGTTGTGATGCCCGCTTTCTTAAAGATGGAAACAGCATTCTTAGCTTCTGGTCTTGGTGGATCAATCATACCCACTAAACCAAGGAAGACTAAGTTTTCTTCTTTAAGTTCATCAGCATAGGTATAAGCAAGGCCTAAGACACGTAAGGCATCCACTGCCATTGTGTCAGAGGCTTTCATAATGTTTTCTTTATCTTTAGCGGTAATCTTTCTTACTTCACCGTTGATAGAAATACGGTCCGCTACTCTTAAGATAGAGTCAATAGCACCTTTGGTGAAGATAATCTTTTTACCTTCATAGGCGTGTTGAGTGGACATCATCTTACGGACAGAATCAAATGGATATTCATTAATACGAGGGGCAATCTTTTCTAAATCACCTTTGTGTTGGTTCATTTTGTTAGCGTATTCCACTAAAGCAATTTCAGTCGGGTCACCATAGACACCTTCATCAACTGAAGCGTTAGAACAAAGGGATAAGCCCATGGATAACATCTTGCAGTTATCTTTTAAGATATCTTCACCAGCAATGAGATTTTCATCAATATACGCTCTCACCACTGTCATCTTGTTTTGTGTTAATGTACCAGTTTTATCAGAACAGACAACACTGACAGCACCTAATGTTTCAACAGATGGGAGTTTTCTAACAATTGTGTTGGCTCTCACCATCTTTTGGACACCTAAGGCTAAAACAATAGTAACGACCGCTGGTAGACCTTCTGGAACAGCGGCAACCGCTAATGAAATAGCGAACATGAAGTTTTCAATAATGCCGTCAAGCCAGCCTTTAGCGCCACCATTACTTCTTGCAAGGTCAATTAATTGAATACCGAACAATAAAACAACAATCGCGATGGTTAAGAAACCTAAGAATTTAGATAACTTAGCAAGTTGTTTTTGAAGTGGAGTGGTATCGTCTTCTCCTTCGGAAAGTAATTTAGCAATCTTACCAGTTTCGGTTTGTCCACCGGTTAAAACGACAATGCCTTCACCACGTCCGTATACGACAGGTGTGGACATATAAACCATATTGACTCTATCACCAACACCAACTTCATCGCTGAAGACAATGTTAGCGTCTTTTTCCACTGGTAAAGATTCACCAGTTAAAGATGATTCATCGGTTTTTAAGTTAATAGCCTCAGTTAAGCGGAGATCCGCTGGAACAGTACGTCCTTCTTCTAAGATAACGATATCGCCAGGAACAAGTTCCTCGGCTTTAAGTTCAGCGAGTTTACCATCTCTTCTCACCACGCATGTTGGGGAAGACATCTTTTTAAGTGCCTCTAATGATTTCTCAGCTTTGTTTTCTTGAACGGTACCAATAATCGCATTAAGGACACAGACACCTAAGATAATAATCGGATCCGCAAAATCAAATGATTCACCATTTTTCACGGTGTTAAAGATGGAAATAGCCACGCTTAATAAAGCAGCGGCTAAAAGAATAAAGATCATCGGATCATTAAACTGAGATAAGAAAACTAAAAAAAGCGGAGTTTTCTTCTTTTCTGGCAATTTGTTAAACCCGTATTTAACGAGTCTTTCACCAGCTTCTTGACTAGTTAGACCTTGCTCAACATTACTATTCAGTTCTTGCAAGACCTCTTTAGAGCTTTTTGTTTCAAACATAGTTTCGTTCCTCCAAAAAGATTATTGCGTCTTGCTCATGAACTGGTTAGGTCCCGGGTTATTCACCGTGTTGACGAGATTCTAACTTCGCTACTCCCGCTTTTAAATATTCATATGTTTGTGCTTAGCACGTATACATAGTAAATGACTTTTAAAGTTATGTAAATAAAAAGCGGTAATAGATTTACCTATTATCGCCTGTCATTGGATGTTTGATTTCAAACATTGGAGCTAAGTTTTGAAAAGTGAATATTTGATAGTTAGCAAAGTCTCTAAAGACATATAAACCATTTTCTATAGTAATTGATTTTTCTAAACCGTTATTACAATAGAATGTGACTTTTACATATCGACCGCCTTCAGGCATTTGTTCATCGGTTTTAACCATGTATGGGTTCATGATAACCGCCACATTATGCGCAATGTCTTCTCTATCTTCACTGTAAGTGATAGTTGGATTAGCGGTTGCTGGATCAACACCAAGATATCCTTTTTCAAGGCTTACTTTATTGACAGCATCAGCATTAATAGAGAAGCCACTTATTTGGGAGATAGAATATTCCTTATCATAAAAGAATTGACTGCCAGTAATTGTTAATGTCGCGTCGTGATTTGGCATTTCAAAGGAATAGTAGGAATATTGACCAAGCTCATAACTATCTTTAGTGGGTTTGATTCTCAAATCATCTAAGTATGGATAGAATGCCATATCGGTGACACATAAGATTTTAAACGAGAACTTTGTGCCTTCGACATACGCACCTGATTTAGGAGCGTCTGGACAAATGTCTTCACTAACACCGTTTACAGTCAATCGATAAAACTCACGATGCGCCGTTGTACCTGGAAGACAACCACAGTTTTCTTGGATAGGTCGACTGCAACCACCTAGAAGGACTGAAAAAAGTAAAACTGGAATTAAATACTTAGCTTTCATAAATTACTCCTGATTGATATTAGTGACCACACCAGAGAACATGACGTCGTCATTAGCAGAAATCACATAGCCAAATTCTTTGTTAAGAA
>Ga0256407_10011188_pt1 | contig 12462 bp, 10 predicted proteins | sample RumenRJG_04DNA_FD_193489 | JGI IMG/M metagenome (GOLD analysis project Ga0256407, IMG submission 193489) | Bovine rumen microbial communities from Lethbridge, Alberta, Canada - RJG_04 | ecosystem: Host-associated > Mammals > Digestive system > Stomach > Rumen | place: Canada: Alberta... | reverse complement strand
CTCCGAATAAAGCTGAAAATGCAGAAAGCGCGGAAAACGCCGGGAATGCCGCAAAGGAAAGCCCCTCTCCGGAAAAAGGCGGAAAACCCGACAGGTCTGAAAGAATCAAGGATGCGCTGGGAATCCTCCTAAAAAGGCCAAATAAGGTCTCGGAACCGTCAGGTAGGACAAAGCGCCCTTCAGATGGAGAAGACGCCGCAAAGGGCATTCCTGACGCTGGAAAGCACATCCCTGACGGGGATGCAGCGACGCCCTCCCTTGACGGGGACACCGGAACCGCCGGGAATCGCGAAGACCTAGGGGCATTCATAGACGGCTACATTAACAACGAGGAATACTCTGAAGAAGCTCGCTCCTATCTCCTCAGCTGCTATCAGAGCGGCACACCACTTGATGTCATCCGTCAGTTTGCCCGCCCGCAGTTTTCTGTGAAGATTATGAAGAGGTTGAAGAGGATCTATGAGAGGAGGAACCTATGATCTCAAAAAGGACGATCCCGGCGAGTATATATATTACCCTTCTCGTCGTTTGTGTATTCGCCGGCTTCTATGTTTCTGCGGCGTTTCTTTACTCTGATCTTACAATAGCAAACTTCGGGGAGAGGATAATCCGTGGCTGCACGGAGAACTACTTCCTCCCCTGGCTGATCTGGAACGACAAGAGCCTGCCTTGCATGGGCTACGGTGTGATCGGCTGGGTGCTATTATCTGGTTACATCATGTACCACTTTCGTAACTACCAGCCTGGGATGGAGCACGGCGTTGAGGACTGGGGAGATGCGAGGGAGATTACGAAGAGACGAGCGAATATCGATACGACGAAGAATAGGTTTCTTACCCGTCACCTTATGATCGATACCCAGGGCCCTGGGAAGATGTCGAATAACAATATGCTTGTCATTGGTACTGCAGGTACATACAAGACGACTTCGACAGTTATACCCAACCTCCTTCATGCGAATGCTAATTACATCGTCCTAGATGTAAAGGGAGAGCTGTCTTATAAGTGTGGTCTGTATCTTCTCTCCCGTGGTTACACGATCCGTTGCCTGGATCTGAAGAACCCGGAGCACTCCTCGAGGTATAACCCTTTTGCATACATAGAAAACGAAGAGGATCTCATCCGGCTTGTGGCAACGATATCTGACTCCTGTACCCCGCCGGACTCAATGTCATCAGATCCCTTCTGGCAGGAGGGACGGGATCTATATCTCCAATCGCTCTTTTACTACGAATGGCTGACGGCGAGGAGAGATGGGAGGGAAGGCTCAATAAATAACGTCCTTGGCCTAATCGATGATGAGAACACGATCGATACGACCCGTCAGGTGGCGAAGGGGCAGCAGCCGATTACCCTCCTCCAGACCAAAATGGATGCGTTGGAAAAGAGCATTCCCGGTAACCCGGCGACGAGGGATTATAGGAAATTGAAGGTTGGTGCTGCAGAGACAGTCCGGTCGATCTTAATCATCGTCAACGCTATGCTGAAGCTATGTCAGACAGAGGGGCTTAAGAGGATATTTTCTAAAGACGATCTGCACCTGCGGGAGTTCGCTACGGGGGTGGGTGGTACGCTGAAGGATCCGAAGCCAGGCAAGATTGCGCTCTTTATGATCGTAGACGACGGGGATGATTCTTTTAATTTCGTCTGCTCAATGGTCTATACGCAAGCGTTGAGTATTCTCTCTCGCATAGCCGACAATGACTTTAAGGGGGGACTTCCTGTCCCCCTGGAGTTCTGGATGGACGAGTTTTACCGCGGCGCGAGGCCTATGAATGTGCAAGGGGTTATGGGAATAGTTCGCTCTAGGAATATCTCTCTCATCCCGATCCTGCAGTCAAAGGCGCAGCTCGTGGATCTTATGAAGGAAGATAAAGCGAAGATCATTATGGAGAACTGCCCGGTTACTATCTTCCTCGGCGCGGGGCGAACTGCAGAGGATACCCATCAGTGGGTGTCGGATCTCCTGGGAGAGATGACGATCGATACAACGACAGATACGAAGAGGGGATTTCAGGTTGACAGCGGTCATCAGAAGGCCGGAGCAAGGTTACTTACAAAGCAACAGGTCGCAAGGCTACCACTTGAGGATGCGATTGTGTTCTTGCAATCTGAGCGACCGGTGTATGACCGGAAGGCACTGCCCTGGGAGAATATACCCTATACACCGCTCCGGCTGGCGGCGCTGAAAAGGCGTGCGGCTCGGAACGGAGTTCCCTTCGACAACCCGAACTATTATTCTGATGCGATGGAGATGAACAGGAACCATCCGGAGGGTGGATTTATAAATCACATTGAGGTTGTGGTGGATGAGAAAGGGGTTCAGCATACAATATTTCCGGGAGAAGTAGTAGTGGATGCTCCTCCTGAAGGAGCCAGGGTTATAACCATGACCGATGAAGAGATTGCGAGGGCTCCGCTCCCTGACGGGGTTGCCGCAGTGAAGGCTATGAAGATGTTACAAGGAAATAGGGAAAGATCGGTAGAATATGAGCTCACCCCTGACGGGAAACTGATTAAGGTGTTGGATCCGACTGAGGTTCTTGCTCCTGAAGAGGGATCAGAGGAAGACAGTGTCGATGTATCCCGTCAGGAGGGGGATGAGCACCTTGACGGGGATCTCGGAGATATCCTTGACCTCCTTGCCGAAAGATCCGCTTACTTTTCAGAGGACGCTATGGATTTTATCTTTTCCGCGATTGACAGCGGGGTGGACGAGAGAGCTGTCAGGAAGATGATAGAAATGGATGAGGGGGAGCTACTTAAGGTGCGTGGGGAGGTGGGGTGACCTCCCCTGACGGGGAAAACGAATTCTCTTCACGATGTATCCCGTCAGGGAGGAGCACTAAGAGCGTATGATCGTATTTTATATTCACTGGCACCCTTCTTATGCTATACTTCTAATGTTCCTGGTGTACCTGATGCCCCTAATGCTCCTGATGTACCTGATGCCCCTATCCCCCTGACGGGAATGGTCTGACGGGAATGACGAAGGAACTAAGGAACTAAGGTACTGTGAGCGGTGTGAGTAATATTTCGGAGAATCCTATGAAAAAGAGATTAATCAGCATCCTTCTAACCCTTGTTCTGGTGCTCACGCTGATGCCGGCGGTGAGGGTGGAGGCGGACGATCCCTTCTCCGGCATCAAAAACACTACGACAGTAGTACATTTTGACGACAAGGATTGGTATCTGATTCCCAACAATGACGATGATAATACTGTAACGCTGCTTACAAAAGAATGTGTTGCTGCATCAGCGTACAATGAAAACCATTATTTTGTTGATTATAGCAATTCAACAATAAAGACTGCCGTAGACACTTATTACAATGGCAGTATATCAGCCGGTGCAAAAGCTGCAGTAAGCGGTGGCGGGATGTTTCTTCTGACTGCTGACCAGGCAAGTATGATAGATATAGATGTTAGAAAGTGTCAACAGTATTCCGATCCTAACTACTGGTGGCTCTGCTCGCCACATGATGGTAGTACGTATCAGGCGAAGGCCGTGGACAGCGACTACGGTTATTACGATGCAGACATGCCTGTTGATATGGTGCTCGGTGTCCGTCCCGCCTTAAAGCTTAATCTGGAAAAGGTAGTCTTTGATTCTGGATCAAAAACGTTTTCCTTGAAGACCACCCTCGGGACAGGGGCGATGGCAAACCCTTCGGAACCTGCTAACAAAGATACGCCCTGGCGCGGCAGCTATGTCTATTACGGAAGCTATAGTGGTCAACCTGTAAAGTACAGGGTTTTGGCTCATTCTACGAGCAGGTTTGGCGGAAATACAATGTTTCTGGACTGCGATACTGTTTTGTTTGATCATAAATTCAGAAACGATTATGAAGCAGCAGATGCGAATCAATGGTCGGCAAGTGATGTCAGAACGAAACTGAATAATGCTGAGGATGCGGATTCATTTCTTAATAAAGGGTTTAACGCGGTTGAGAGAGCCGCCATAGCGGAGAGTACCATAGTGGAGCATGAATTCGCGGACTTCGTTACCGGAAAGGCCAAAAGCTGGTTCGGTCGAACACATGTAGAAGATGACAAAAAGTATTACACGCCGCTTGAGGGAGACCGGATATTCCTTTTGGACGTTGAGGATGTACTTAATACGGCATATGGATATTCTGATAATTGCGGATTTCCTGAGAGTGGTACCCCTCTGTATGAGATTGTCGATAATCACAAGAAGAGCGGTAGCACTTATTGGAGCCTGCGGTCGCCCGAGTCCGACGATAGTAGTGGCGTTGCTTTAGTTGAAGAAAAAGGCTGTGTCGGCGGTGGCTACGTCGAATTCGGCAGAGGCGTGAGTCCCGCTTTTAATATCAATCTTTCCTCCGTCATCTTCTCGTCTCTTGTCTCGGGAACATCAGGTCAAGCCGGAGCAGAGTACAAGCTTACGCTGAAGGATCCCGGTCTTACCATAGTGGCAGGTGCGGTACCGGTAGAAGGCATCCCTAACAAATATCTTATTCCCTATGACATAACGGATAACAGTGATAGTGCAGACCCCACGCAGGTCTCTGTGGTTGTGACAGACAAACCTTGGACTGAAAATGGTTGGAGTGAGAATACTACTCTTCTTCAGTACACAAAGCTTGATGGCTTATCCGGCACCGGAACATTTACGCTGGATAGCTCCATTACAGGCACATGGGGAATAGATTTCCATGTCTACGTCCTTGCAGAGGATGTGAACGCCGGAAACGCAACAGATTACGCAAGTGCGCCGTTGGAGATCGCACCCACTTCTTATCTTCTTAAGTTTGACGCGTATGACGGCATCGGCCTCATGGCTTCAATGAACGTGTGCGATAACGATATGTTCACCTTCCCGGCATGTGAATTCACAGCCCCCGCCGGGAAGCCTTTCGACCATTGGGAAATGAGTGGGGTTAATGGATTGTTTTATCCGGACAAGCCGGGTCAGAACGAAGTCAAAATCACTAGTAGCTGTGCGGATAGTTATGGCCTCATCACTGTGACTGCAAAATGGAAAGATTTACCTGCGGCAACCGTCACTACCCTTCCCACCGCAAAGGACCTGACCTATACCGGATCGGCACAGGATTTGGTGACTGCAGGCTCTGCCTCCAACGGCACGATGCAGTATGCCATCGGCACGAATGCGACTACTTCACCGACTACGGGTTGGTCAGAAACCATCCCTAAAGAAACAGCTGCCGGAACATACTATGTCTGGTATAGGGCCAAGGGCGATGGTACTACCTACCTCGATTCAACTCCGGAATACGTGACTGTCACCATCAAAAGCTCATCCGGAGGTGGCTCCGGCGGAGGCTACACCCCTACGCCGCCAACACCGCCTAAACCACCAACTCCGCCCACGCCGGTTGAAAAATACACGACACCTTCTACAAGCGAAAATTCGATCAAAGTAAGTGCCGAGATAAAAAATGGCACAGCAACCCTCGGTGAGATCAAGGCGGAGGACATAAAGAAAATAACAGATGCCCTCGGTGATAAAAGTGAGAACGCTACTCTTCTGATAGATCTGTCCGGCGCAAAGAGCGAGGTTAATTCATTAGTTCTCAGTACTGCTACGATGGAGGTTCTTGCAAAGGCGATCGAAGGAAACGAAAACCTTGAATCAGTAACGATCAAGCTTTCGAATGCTGAGGTGGTTATTGACGGGCTGGCATTAGTCGAAATAGCAAAACAGGCAAAAGGCGATTCGATCAAGCTTGTGGTAGAGGAAGCCAAAGACCTGAGTACGGCCCAGAAAGAAGCGCTTTCTGATTACGATGCGGTATCAGTCTTCAGCGTATACTTCGAATCAGATGGAACAATGATCCACGACTTTAACGGCGGCACCGTGATCTTGTCGGTAAAATTTGAACCGGAAGACGGAAGGGATCCGAAGCATTATCATATTTATTACCTTTCAGGTCTCGGAGATATGACGCGCCACCTGACAAGGTGGATTAAAGGCTTCCTTCAGTTTCTGACGGGACACTGCTCCGACTTTGTGATCGTTTACGATGAGAAGCTTGAAAACGAGACATCAAAAGGCGATGACTGGACAGAGACAGAGTATTTACCCAATGGCGTAACAAAGGACGAAGACGGAAGCTACAGTTTCTACGATCCAGATCTTGGTACGGTGCCTTTGTCAGAGGAGGTTCTTACCGGTGGACTTGTACACCGGATGTATAATCCAAATTCCGGCGAGCATTTCTATACGGTCTCCGATGAGGAGAGGGATATTCTTATTTCAGCCGGGTGGATATATGAATCGGAAGATGGCTTTACCGGACCTGCCGCATCTGAGGATACGCTCCCTGTCTACAGGCTCTATAATCCAAACGGAAACGATCATCACTTTACACTTGACAGAGACGAGGCGATCGGGCTGAAGGAAGCCGGCTGGATATATGAAGGTGTTGTATTCTATGCATATGATTCCCGAAACGGCATACCGGTCTATCGTGTATATAATCCAAACAGCGGTCATCATTTCTTTACTACAGACAAGAAAGAATTTGATTTTCTTGTAACCCTGGGCTGGATCTACGAGGGGATTGCGTGGTATGCGGTTACGGACAGCATCTAATGTTTGATTTTTCGTCAGAGCCCTCCTTCGCGGAAGTGAGCCCCTTAATCACTTTTGTTGCATTTTGTCCGGAAGAACGTATATTATTTTGTAGGCATTAAACATCTCGTACACTTATAAATCATGGAGGTAGAGCAATGAAACTTACTGATGATCTCAAAAACAAAATTGACGGAGCAAAGTCTGAAGAGGAAGTAAAGGAGATCCTTGGAGAGACGAAGAAGAATGTGAAAGATGCAGGCGTAATTCTTGACGATGCGGAGATGGATCAGGTAGCGGGTGGTTTATACTTTGGAGGAGATAGATACCAGGAGAACTGAAAGAAAAGGTCAAGAAGGCAACCAACGCTGAAGAAGCGAAGAATATCCTTGCAGAGGCCGGTCTTGAGCTGACCGACACCGAACTGGATCAGGTGGCGGGTGGATTTATGGGCAATCCAAAGAACCCTGATCAGGAAACCATAGTTTGATTAGCATACGTCAAACAAACCATGAATGGAGGTATCAATATGCAACTCACAGGAGAACTGAAGGAAAAGGTCGAAAAGGCCGAAACGAAAGAAGAAGCAAAGAAGATCCTTGAAGATGCCGGAATCACCCTTGATGATGCAGAACTGGATCAGGTAGCTGGTGGTCGTGGTCCAGTGGCAGGCTGGATTCCCAGGCCCAAACCGGCACCTCCGCAATCTCATCTTGCATAGAAGACCATGTTGGGGTATCCTTTTTATTTTTACTCCCCCAGGAGGTTGGGGGTCTGACCCCATTACGGACCCCTTTGCAGAAGCGTGACAAATCTATTACAAAAGTATTACAAGGCTCCCTGCTCTTCTGTGAGTGGGGAGTTTTGCTGTCTTCGGATCTGGCAGGGCGCTCCTATGCTCTTATGCTCGGAGCGCAGCCCTGACGGGGATGTCGGATAATCACGTCAGGGGGTGCTTCTACTATGTTCGGAGCAAATATCCCCTGACGGGAATGCCGGAGCGAAGCTATGCTCCTACTGGCCCGTTTTAGGACGGAAAGAGCATGTGCTCCTCCCACTGACGGAAATGCAGGACAGCAGGATAGCCTCACTTGAAATGAGGGTATATCTTTCGTAAGCGCTTTATAATCCCCCGGGGAGACAACTAAATCGAACTGCTGTAACATTGGCTCGTTGCAGCAGTTCTTTTTTTATGGAGGATCCCTATGAATAAACCAAAGTCAATCGAGGAATGGAAAGAGATCATCACTACAGCCCGAGAAAGCGGCCTGTCTGACAAGGACTGGTGCCTGGCCAATGATGTGTCGGTTTACACGTTTTATTACAACGCGAGGCGTTTACGCAAGCATTCCTGTGAAGTACCGACCACTGCGTCGCAGCATGAGCGGCTTCAGACTAAAGTGGTCCCGCTTGAGATCGTCAATGATACGGCTGACGTTCTATCCTCGCCGTTAAACCGGCAGACTACACCAATCAGCATCAACTGTAACGGGATTTCAGTCTCTATTGAAAACAGTGCTGCCCCTGATGCTATCCAGGCCGTTGTAAAGGCTCTGAGGGCAGGCCTATGATTGGCAATCTTTCCGGTGTAAACAAGATTTATCTTGTGGTGGGCTATACTGACATGCAACGTATGTTGGAAACAGAAAAAGAGGACAGGATCGGAAATGACCGGTCCCTTTTTTGTCCTGACAGGAACGCGCCAGATCGCCCAGGGGATGCGCGTATAGACGCCGTTTTATTACCGCTTGCAAAAAGGGCTATTAGGGAAAAATCGGCTTTGATGACCTATCGGGGAAACGCACATTTATCCGAGAGAAACGATTTTTGAGAGGAGAGTTTCTGCATGGCGTTTTCTTCTTACTTCATATGGTTGTAATGACGAAGGAATCGGGTGGCAAGGATCTCGTTCCATATGTAGAGCTTACGGGGATCGGGTAACACCGGTACCCCTTTTTTAATCCGCTTGTGCTATACTTGGGATGGCATTTCCGTCAAGGATCTTTCAGATGCTTTTCTTGACGGACACTAGATGGTGGTGAATCTGCCGATGAGTTGATACAATTGTATAGAAAGCATTTTTGTTATTGGTAACTTCGTGTATTTTTTTTTTTTTTTTGTAGGTAAAAGATATGGGGTTTTTAAGCAAGATATTTGATCATGGCGATCGAAAGAATTCTCAAAACGGCGCTATTACTGTGAAAGATACCACAATGCAACCAAGCAGACCAATGCTCACAGTACATCCAGATATTCAGCGCTTTCTTTGGATTGGAGATGGGAAGAATAGAAATTATTATCCTTTACCATCAAACAATGACATAGTAATAAGAGGGCTAAACCTATCGTTGACTATCTCATTTGGTATAGATGAAGAACCAAGTCTTATATATATGGCTCTTCCTATTGCGGATGTGAGGGATAATACCGAAAGACCGCAATATTATCCTACGTACAAAGGCTTAACCCCGGAACAGAGAGGCGTATATTGGAAGCTGCTTTCTAATCCGTATGACAATACGATAGATATCGGATATGTATTTATATTGTATTATGGACTTGAACGTTATCTGCTGACGGACAGTTATGAAGAGGCCATAGATATTATTCTTAAACTTCGTGATGCTCATCCGAACAAATCATTTCAGGCATACACCGCAAATGCTATTGTCCTTACGTGTTTGCAGCGAAAAAGAGCAGACATTGTGCAGAAGTTTATGAATTCCCTGGATAAGGAGCATGAGTATAGCTTTTCACCGGATTTATTTTTGTTGTGTAAGTACTCTTTAGGGATGCCTCTTTCTAGTGAAGAAATAATGATGATGGCTAAATCGTTTGAATTCAAAAAAGATAGTTATATCAAAAAGTACCCTGACATATTTCAGACCACACTATTCTCGAATATTAAAGAGATATATAAAACAGATACTATTACTTGGGATAAGTTACTTAGTGCTTCCGATTTCAAAAGGCTTGCAATGATTGAGATACCTATATTTGCAAATATGTCGATACGCACTAAGTCGATAAAGGTTCCTTCGATTTTATCTTCATTCATGTTGAAGAAAAGAATGTACGATCTGCTGGATAAGTCTTACGAAGATGTAAAAGAGCAATTAGCAGAGAAGAGAAAGAGCGGTGAAAAGATTCCTGAAGTCGAGACGGTCCCGCCGAAGAAGAAGGAAGCACTTGCCTTTGACACGAATCAAGAACAGCAATTATTAAATGCCTATAACAGTACGAGGATTAATTCGCCGGATCAGCATTTTGCTTCGATCTCAATACAGGACTTTTATTACAAATATAGAAATCTTGACCGGGAGTATTTGGAAAAGTGTATTGCCTATTGCAAAGATGATATTTCAAAGCTACCCGAGATGCAGAAAAATTTTATCGAGGAAGAGAAGAATAAGATCCTTCTGCGCCCATTGTTGTCTGCAGAAGAAAAACAGAGAATGATAACTGAAATAAGACCATTCTATGCTAATATACCGGCTTTTAAAAGGCTCGTGATAATATACGAGAAAGAAAAAGACTATGACAGTGCAATTACCATATGTGATCAGGCAATTTCGTTTTATGAGGCTGGAGATATGCAGTCATTAGCATTGGAGTTTAGTGAGCGAAAGCAGAAACTATTGAATAAAAAGAAGTAAACGATCATTGCAGTGTACTATAATGTTTACAAGGCGTAGGCCAGTGTTGAATTTACACAGGCGCTGCGCCATTTCTTTTGCTTTTTCATTCCCGGCAATCTGACCTAAATCCGGACGAAAGTCTGACGAGTTATTCTATTGTAACACCCTTGGAGAAAAAACATTCCCGTCAGGGGGTATTTCTAATGGGGGCAGGTCTTGACCGCTAATTGTCCCCATATTAAAATACATATAATTGAATTTTAATGCTAAAGGAGAAGCCATGACCATAAGCGAGCGAATTTTTGAACGCCTCAAACAGCTTTCCATGACGCAGAAGGAATTTGCCGAAGCTGCAGGGATACAGCAGAGCACTATAAGTGAGTGGAAGAAGAATAAGACGAATCCTTCCTCTGACAAGATCCTGGCTATATGTAAGGCGCTGGACGTTACTCCCACATGGCTTTTATCCGGTGTGGATCCGGCCGCAAGCCGCGGGAAGAATCATGAGTATTATGTGGTAGAGGCCGGCACGGACACGGGAGAACTCGTTTCCGCTTTTAATCAACTGGATAAGTCCCAGAGAGATCGGGTGCTCGGATATGTGGCTGCGTTTAGAGAAGCGCCCTGACGGGAATCCGCTCTGAATAGCGCGCAGAACATTGTGGTGGATCCCTAACACATTAAATCAATTCTTCTGTACGATATACCTTTAACTGTGGAATCACACTCTTCATCATTTCAAAGTGTTTATCATTCGCCCATACGGGAATACCGTATTTCATAGCAATGGATGCAATCGCCGCGTCTGTAAAAGGAACCGTGAAACCGTTAGATCTGTAGTTATATAATTGCCTCCCTAACTCGTTCCAGTCAGCTCCCTCCAGATCTTTTGATGGTACTTTGTTAAGAGCTCCGACCATCTGCTGATAGTTCTTTTCGGAAGTGGCTCCGTGCAAAAGCTCTGCGCGAACTACGCCACAAGTGACGAATTCATTAACGGTCATAATTCTCTTATAGGTTTCAAGTTCTCTGGCAGCGGCCTCATCTTTCTGAGATTCAGCTAATGCTCGCCAATATTTGATGAACACATTTGTATCTGCCAATAAAATCATACCATGCTTGCCTCGCGTAAATCTTTTATGGCCTGTTCATCAATCTCAATGCCTTCAGATAGCGCAAAGAATTGATTTACTCGCTCGTCGTGGTTATCATCTGTAAAATCGGAGCCGAAGTCCAGTCCGCTATCTGCTATGTCAGTACGCTTCGGTTTTTCCGGATTCACCGTAATAAACATGTTTAATATCTGCTGCGCCTTATCTTCCGGAAGATTTGGAATAAGAACAGGCATTTGTGGAACCATCTGTATCAGTTGTTCTTTAACTGCTGTCATAACTTATTACCTCCTACGCCTACAGTATAGCACGAATCGGGCGGGATAACTACCGTCATTCTCTGACGGTGCTTTACCTTCCATTCAGTTTATCGGCAGAACTTCCTCACCCCGTAAGAATCATAGCCAGTGCCAGACAGATCGGAATAAGCTTCTTCATAAAGAATTACCTCCTCGCGCTCATAGAATAGCACGGAATTGATATGATGAGTAGAGGTAGAAAAAGATCTGCTCCTGACGGGCACCAGGCTTATCGAGTTTTTGTCTTTAATTCTTTCCCGTCAGGTGTGTCCATGTTTATCCCTGACGGAGATTTTTTCCTCCTTCTGTGCTCTTGTATGGTAACTATTCCGGGACCTCATCCCCAAAGCTTAACAATAAGTAACGTGTACGTAGTATTTGAGAGGATAATATCATAGAAAAAAGGAAAAATGTTTAGTCAGATACTTTAAAATTCGGACTCAATTCCCCTTAAAGCGCATGCCCAAAGGGGTTGACAAGGTTTTTAGCCAAATAGTTTAAAATTGGCTCCCGTCAGAGGAGAGATGCCACGCTCCTGACGGGATTTTAGTCAAATACTTTAAAACGGAACAGGCATACGCAATGCGTAGAGCATGATGTGATAGGGTATTCACATACGCATTGCGTAGGGACAATGAACTGATATTGTACAAAAGCAAATACAATCGCTAAATTTTTGTATTTATCCGAGAACAATCGTGGTTTTTGATGCCTCGAACCCTGACGGGGGTGTTCGGAGTCATAATCGGTCACCCAAGGTTGGGGATACGCTGGAGGCAATTGTGCTCGGTGGACAGGGACCTTACACCTATGCATGGGCTGTTGACGGAGAAACAGTTGTTGGAGCTGACG
>Ga0256407_10011185_pt1 | contig 12464 bp, 11 predicted proteins | sample RumenRJG_04DNA_FD_193489 | JGI IMG/M metagenome (GOLD analysis project Ga0256407, IMG submission 193489) | Bovine rumen microbial communities from Lethbridge, Alberta, Canada - RJG_04 | ecosystem: Host-associated > Mammals > Digestive system > Stomach > Rumen | place: Canada: Alberta... | reverse complement strand
TTGGACCATTCGCGAGGCGTGTGCCCAGTCTGCTTCTTGAACGTTCGCGTCATGTAGCTTGAACTGGGAATGCTATGGGACCCCATGGTAACCCCTGGGCTGTTTTCGGCAGCGTTCGTCTGTCTGCAGCCAAGCGGTGTCAGCTGGTGCCGCTGACGGCTGGCGGGTTCGTTGTGATTGTGAAGTAGAGTCCAATGAGGCCTGCCCCATCATGCGCGCGCGCGTCGCTGTCGACTGGATGCGGTTTGAATAGAATTGTGAAAATATGGGAAGCCCCGCGAAACGCCTGAAAAATAAGGCATTTTTAGGGTCTGTCCCCGCGGATTTCTTCTACTGGACTTACGGTGTGGGTGACACCCTTGAATAGGCGAGTGCCGTTGTTGATGCGGTATAGACATAAAAACAACTCTTATGATATAATACACGTGTTTTGGGTTTAAAAGACAACTCTTATGGTGCTGGGAAAAATAGAGGATTTGTTGGTTGACATTGGCTCGATGCTGAAACGAGAGAGGTTGTATCGCAACCTTTCGCAGAAGGTCGTGTCAGAGCGAAGTGGTATTTCCGAGAGTGCTCTCAAAAACCTTGAGAGTGGTCGCGGGGCTTCATTGACGACATTTGTGCAAGTATGTCGAACTCTGGGCAAGGATGAGTGGATCATGCGGCTCGGTCCTGCTGACGCGGTTTCCATCAAGGACTATGCCAAGCGTGGCAACAGGCCGAGGATGCGTGCGAGTTCTTCAAAGAAGGGGTGATGCGGATGTATTCTCATGTCGATGCCATAGAAGTTTCGATTTGGGGCCGTCATGTTGGAACGATTGCCCCAAAGACGGCCACGCATTACCGTTTCGAGTACGACACTGCGTTTTTGCATTCTGGCATTGAGATTGCTCCATTTGAGCTTCCGCTTGGCGCAGGTGAGTTTTCGTTTTTGGATCGCCCGGCATCTGCTTTCTACGGACTTCCTGCGGTGTTTGCGGATTCGCTTCCTGATTCTTTCGGCAACAGCGTCATTGACGCGTGGATGGAGAGACATGGCGTCATGAAGATGTCCGTCACCGCGCTTGACCGCCTGGCGTATGTCGGTTCGCGGGCGATGGGTGCATTGGAATACGCTCCGCAACGCGGTCCGCGAAGAGACATCAAGTTTTCGCTAAGGATGAAAAGCGTCATAGAGCAGTCGCGGCACGTGCTTAACCACAGAATTGAAAAAATGTCTGGGCCTGCGGCGTTAAGGGAGATTTTCAAGGTCGGCACGTCGGCGGGCGGGGCTCAGGCGAAGGCCGTAGTCGGATGGAACCCGGCTACGGACCAGTTCTGCATTCCCGGCGATGAGATGCCAGATGGTTTTGAGCACTGGATTGTAAAGATAACGCCTGACGAGCGACAGTATCTTGGCATTGCCGAGTTCCGGACATACGAAATGGCCAGGGCATGTGGTGTGGACATCAGCGATTCCCGCCTCTACGAACTGGACGGCGTAAAGCATTTCATGACGCGGCGATTCGATCGTGACGGCGCAAGACGCCATCATATACAGACTTTCCGGGCCATGCGCGCGCTGCCGCCGGATATCTCGCTTGAAATGAACTCGTATGGCCAGCTCTTCGAGACCATCGTCGCCCTCAACCTTGGGTACGACGCTCTTTCGCAGATGTTCAGGCGCATGGCGTTTAACGTCTATGCTGACGAAACCGACGACCATTCCAAAAACTTTTCGTTCATGCTCAAGGAAGGCGGTGCGTGGCAACTGGCGCCTGCATACGATCTTACGGGCGGGGTTCCTCCGGAAGCTCCAGAGGGAGACGCGCGGCGAAGTTGGACCAACTGCCATGCGATGAGTATCAACGGCAAGCAGTCAAACATTACCGACAACGATCTCCTTGAAATCGGCAGTCGGTATGCAATCGGCACTGCAGAATCCATTCTTGCCGAGATCAAGTCCGTGTTCGGCCATTGAGCGCAGGGGGCTTTGTCCCCGATGACGGCGGTGAGGGGGCGGCTATTTCGTGAGGGGCTTTTTGGCGTTGGACCATTCGCGAGGCGTGTGCCCAGTCTGCTTCTTGAACGTTCGCGTCATGTAGCTTGAACTGGGAATGCTATGGGACCCCATGGTAACCCCTGAAAAATAAGGCATTTTTAGGGTCTGTCCCCGCGGATTTGACAAGACCTTATTTCCACTATAGCTTAATATTGGGGAATGATGTTATTTAATTATCGGGAATCAAAATGATTATTTTTATGGAATACCATTGACTGTCTGCTCTGATACTTGCTATAATTTGAGGTGTTTTTGTTGAAGAAAGGCAGAAACGATGAGAGCAGAATATAAGAAGAGAGTCGTAGACGACATCTTGACTTTTTACCTTGAGTGCATGGGGGCTGTCTTGATAGAGGGACCCAAGTGGTGTGGCAAGACGCGCACTGGAGAAGAGCATGCAAAGAGTGTTATCAAATTGCAAGATCCTGACAATGTGGATAAATACCGTGCCGCAGTCAAGGTAAAGCCCTCGATTCTACTTGAGGGGCCGACGCCACGTCTGATTGACGAATGGCAGGATTTTCCCATCTTGTGGAATGCCGTCAGACATCTCGTGGATGAACGTGGTGATGATGGGCAGTTCATATTGACAGGATCAGCCGTCCCCCGAGAGGAAAAGAAGGACGAAGAGTCTCCGCGACATACGGGTACGGGGCGTATCGTCAGGTTGCGGATGCGTCCGATGAGTCTTTGGGAAAGCGGTGAGTCGACAGGGGAGATTTCTCTTTCGTCTCTTTTCGATGGCAAGGAAAATGTCGTTGGCCGCGCTCGCATAGGTGTTGATGAACTCGCCCATCTTATTTGCCGGGGAGGATGGCCGCAGGCGGTACTTGCCAAGACCCCGCGTGCGGCTTACATGAAGTCTTCCAGCTATGTAGATGAAGTTGTTCATGAGGATGTTCATCGGGTGGATGGCGTCGAGCGAAATCCCGACCGCGTGAGGAATCTGCTGAAATCGTTGGTACGAAACATCTCAACCTTGACCACGGCGGATACTATCTTGCAAGACTTGAGGACAAATGATCCGACCTTCAGTGAAAAGACGCTGTCATCCTATTTGAATGCGTTGCGGAAGATATTTCTCGTGGAAGACGTTCCTGCTTGGTCGCCATCGCTCAAGTCGCGACTGGCGATTCGATCGGCTGCGAAGCGCCAGTTCGTAGATCCTTCTGTCGCAACTGCCGTATTGGGTGCTACGTCCAGACGGCTTATGAACGATTTTCGTTCATTCGGATCGCTGTTTGAGTCTCTTTGTGTGCGTGATATGCGTGTCTACGCCCAGCCGCTTGATGGAGAGGTTCGTCATTATCGTGACCAGACTGGGTTGGAAGCAGACATGGTCGTTGTCTTGAAAGACGGTCGATGGGGTGCGGTCGAAGTCAAATTGGGCGCGGGTGATATCGACAGCGCGGCAGAGGGTCTCAAGAAACTGAGAAACAAGGTCGATGTCAGCCGAATGGGCCATCCCTCTTTTCTGATGGTTCTGACGGGTACCGATCTTGGCTATACGCGGGAAGACGGGGTTGTCGTCTGTCCCATAGGTTGCCTGCGTCCTTAAATCTTTCTTGCGGCTGCGGCGAGAGTTGCCAACCCCTTGCAAAACAGGCCTTTCGCGGGGCCAGTCCCCAAACCTTCCGTTTCTGGGGCTTCAGGCCCCAGCGCGGCATGGTTCTGGTGCTGCGTTAGGAGCCTTCTTTTCACGATCTCCGCACCCTCCCCCTAATTTAGGGGGGGGGGTAGGCATTTTGGGCGGATTGTGGTAGAATATTCCTAAACTCGTAAAAGGAGTATGCCATGATAATTTCGCGAAACAACCGGTTTTCTATGGGCAGATATCGTAGCCTCCTGATCGCCGCTGCGGTTTTCTGCGGCGCATCCGCCGCGCAGGCGGCGACAGCGCAGGGCGAATGGACCACATCGACCTGGTCGACGCTTACGGCGTCGCCCGACGCCATTTCCCGCCCCAAGTACATCGCCGCCGACAGGCCCTACACCGACTTTATATTCTGCGACGGCTACGCGAACACATCGGCGGCCGGCAACCTCGGCAACGGCCGTGTCCTGGCCTGGGAATTCCCGCGCAAGGCGACGCTGACCGGCGTCAAGCTGTATTCGAACCACAAGGACAACGGCCGCGACGACATCCGCCTCGCCTCCGTGCAGGTCAAGTACACGGCCGACGGCAGTTGGGAGACGCTCGCGAACTCCGCGGTCACGCACAACCACACGAGCGAGATGCAGAAGAAGCTCTATGCCGGCTTCGCCGCGCCGGACGGCTACAACCTGGCCGAGGACGTGGTGGCGGTCAGGCTGGTCTTCGCCGCAAATCAGGAGAACACCTGCATCACCCTGGCGGAGGCCGAGCTGCTCGGCTCGATTGAACCCCCATCTGAACCCGAGGAGCCGAGCCCCTACGTCTGGACGGCCGGCGGCTATGTGCCGGGGTCGTGGACGTCGCTTGTCGCCGAAAGCAACATGATGGCCTACTGCATCTCCATCCTGAAAGGCAGCACGGCGACTTCGTCCTACGACGCGATGACCGACCAGTCGGTCGCGCAGTTCAACGCATATGTCCCCAACAACAATACCATGTCCTGGCTCTTCGACCAACCGTTCGAGCTATACGAGTTCCGCGTCTTCTCCCGCTGGGGCGACGGCGGCCGCGACGACATCGCGATCATGAAGTTCGAGACGCGCGACGAGAACGGCGTCTGGACGGTTCGCACCGACTCCGATAACTATGCGGTTGTTGGCGTCGACACGGGCATCGATACCGGGACCGCGAGGACGGGCTCGAACTACGCGTTCCTGCGGCGCAACGACGGCGAGCCGATCGCGCGCGGTGTCACCGGCATTCGCGTCTTTTCGTACTACTACCTCAACGACCCATGCTGGGCCGAGGTCGAGGCGGAGGGCTTCATGCCGGCGGGACCGGCCATCTTCGACGCGCGGTCGGTCGCCGTCTCCAACAACTGCTTCAAGGTCGACTGGACGGCGCAGCTATCGAGCCTGGGCGCGAGCGACTCGGCGACGGTCAACCTCTGGACGAGTACCAACGGCGTGGACTATTCCCTGGCGGACTCGGCCCTTGTCACCGAGACTGGCGTGGACTATGCCTTCACCAAGACGTTCGACGCCGTGGGCCTGACGATCAGCTACCGCTTCGAGACCATCAACACCAGCGGCACCAGCAGCTGGTGCTCGACGAACGAAGTCGCGACGTTCGTCAACCACGACAACTCGACCTACTATTGGCGTCCGTCCGTCGCCGCCGGCTCCTGGGAGGACGCCGCCTGCTGGTCGAACAGCCTCAACGACGCCCGGCTACCCTACCCGTCCCAGCAGTACGCGACGGCGAGCTTCGTCCTCATTGACCAGGCCCAATCGGTCGAGGCCACGGTCGGCGCCTCGCACACGGTGCGGTTCGTGCCGCCGCCGTCGGCCGCGGCGGTTTTGACGCTGAAGGGCGACTCGTCCGTGACGCTGGAGTTCGCCAGGCTTACAGGGACGCTGGTGGGGACGAACGTCCTGGACGGGCTCGTCGTCCGCTATCCCGACCGGCCGACCCTCGCTGCCGGCGCGCGCATCAAGGCGCGGAACGGCGCCAAGTGCTACATCCTGCCGTCCAACAACTGCGGGCAGTATGCCGGCATTGAGCTTTACTCTGGCGCGAAGCTGAACATCGGCACCGGCTCCGCCGCCAACGATACGCAGTATTTCGCCGCCGATTTCGAGATCGTCCTTGACGGCGGCTCGGTCGAGAACGCCGGCTACTTCATCTGGTCCGGCAGCGGATATGGCCGTGCCAACCGCGGGCACATCGTCTTCCGTCCCGGCGGCGGACAGTTCCTGGCGCCAGGCAGCCACACCATGCTGGTTAGCGGCGCACGCTGCGAGATGCGCTACGAGCTGCCGGGCGGCGACTGGCGCGGCTATGCGGCCGCGCCGCTGCGGCCCGGGGACGTCAACAACGACCATCGGTTCGGACGGGTGACAGGTAGCGGGACCTTCTTTGTGAATGTTGTCTTCGGGGAGGACAAACCGCGGCGGGAGCTTGACCTGCCGCTCATCCGGAAGACCAACAGCAATGGAATCATCACGAACAACTTCGCCTTCGCGGCCTTCGGCGAGGAGAACCTGGCCGTGGATGTGCCCAACAAGAAGGGCGACTACTTCTACTGGACATACGGCGCAGACGACGCCCTCGAACCGGCGAATGCCGGCGACCTGCCACTGGGTCTGGGCTTCCACTACGCCGGAAGGTCGAACGGCTTGAGCATCTTTGTGCGGTAGCACCGCACAATGGTTCGCGCCGAAGGAAAAACGAAATGGGGAAGATACGCTTTTTGCTGATAGCGTCGATCGTTCCCGAGATCAAGAAGATATTCCCCGAGGCGAAGATCTTCGCAGCGCCGACGTACCGCACGTTGAGCTGCCCAGAGAAGTTCCTCGACTGCCGCGCCGTGCCGGGCGAGGGCCATCCCTGGACGCAGCTCAGCTGAGAGGAGACGCAGTCCGGCTTCGACACAATCCCGATGGCGGCCTACGAGGGCATGAAGCCCGCCGCATCCACGCTCACGGTAGAAATCGCCCCGCACACAGTGCAGTCCGTGACCGTCCTCACCCGCAACGCGCCCGACGGCAAGTAGCCCAAATACGGCAGGGGGGGGTTGACAGGAGTCCGCCTGTGGGCGTATAATATGCGCCAATGAAGCGGGTTCTCTATCATGGGTCGAAGGACAGGATTGTAAAGCCGTTGTTCGGGGCGGGGCGCCTCAACAACGACTATGGGCGTGGCTTCTACTGCACAGAGAGCGAGGATCTTGCGAAAGAGTGGGCCGTTGCCAACGATCACGACGGATGGGCGAATGTCTATTCACTTAATGACAACGGTTTGAATGTTCTCAACTTGAATTCGAATAAATACTGCCTTCTTCACTGGCTCGCAGTTCTGCTGGAGAACCGCCAGTTTGAAACAGAGTATGGACTGCCTTTGGAGGCCAAGGCGTACCTGACGACGCGATTTGCCGTCCCGTACAAAGAGGCGGACGCAATCATCGGCTATAGAGCGGACGACAGCTACTTTACCTTTGCCCAGGACTTCATATCGGGAGCGATTTCCTATTCGCAGCTCGCGTCCGCAATGCGTCTTGGCCATCTCGGAGACCAATATGTCCTCAAAAGCCGGAAGGCTTTCGGCAGAATTAGGCATGTCGAATCGCGGCCTGCGCTGCGCTCCGAATGGCTTGAGCGCAAGAACGCCCGTGACCATGCCGCGCGTCAGGAGTACCTGAGCGCATTGAGGCATCAGAGAGTGCCAGGAGATTTGCGCATCGACCGCATAATTGACGAGGAGATAGGACCTGATGACGAACGCCTACGATAGAGCGTATCTTCTGCATGCCCGGCAGTCGCTCGGACGTATGCTGGATTTCTCCTGCCATGTCTTAGGATATTCCGCAAGAGGTTTTTGGGATTTGTTTCTCGCCTCGGGCGTCGCCGCGTCATTCGGGAAAGGAGACGCGCATTTCATTGCCGGCATGAGCGGGTATGAACTCGCCTACGAGGTCCTTGAACGCTGCGGGGTGAAGTTTAGTCGCGTCGTCGATCCTTCGCCTCCAGACGGAAAGTCCCCGGAGTTCTGGGCGGCATGGTCCGTCGCCCATTATCAATGGTTCAGGGCGCTTTCATTCTCGCGCATAGACGCGTTCGCCCCGATAGACGACATCGTGGCGATGTATCATCCATATCACGAGATGGACATCTCGCGGTTCTGCGACGAGATGGACAGGCTTTACCGGCTGAAGTATCCCGAACGGAATCTGCAGCGCATCCGGCGCAGCATCAACTTGAGCCAACGCGAGCTTTCCGAACGCTCCGGCGTGTCGATAAGGACGATACAGGAGCTTGAGCAGGGTCGAAAGGACATAAACCGTGCGGGTATAGACACGCTTATGCCGCTTGCCGCCGCGCTTTCCGTTGACGTTGAGTCCCTTGTTGAGCGAGTAGTATGACCCTCCCCCTAATTTAGGGGGGATAGGCATTTTGGGCGGATTGTGGTAGAATATTCCCAAACTCGCAAAAGGAGCAAGCTATGATGATTTCGCGAAACAACTGGTTTTCTATGGGCAGATATCGTAGCCTTCTGATCGCCGCTGCGGTCGCGTTGTCCGCGGCGAGCGCGTTTGCCGACAAAGGCTGCTGGACGCGGGTGCGCTTCCAGAAGACGAACGGCGGCACGGCCCTCCAGCTCAGCGAGTTTGCGCTCTACAACTGGCAGGGGGAGCGGGTGAACAGCTCGCTCACGGTTGTGGCGGACGGCACCGCAGCGACCGATCTCGCCGTCGGCCAGGCTTCCGGCTATGTCGCGGGCGGACTTTCCGGCAATCCCTTCAGCAACTCGTCCGAGGGGCTGGCGAACCTGTTCGACAAAAGCACCGGCACAAAACTGTTCCGGACGGCCAACGTCACGCTGGATCCAGCGACGGAAAGCACCTGGATCGTCATTACGATGCGCCTTGCCGCCAACACGAAGCCGGTCGCCTACAACCTCGCCACCGCGAACGACTCTGTGGGTTCGCGTTCGCCGACAGGTTGGATTGTCGAGTGCAGCACGAACGGCATGGACTGGGCGATTGCCGACACGCGCGCAGACATCGCGTGGCCGACCACGACCTACACCTGGTGGAACGGCGGCGTCAGCTACCCGCTCGACTTCGACTGGGACGCGTTCCGCGCGACCTACGCCGAGAGCGTGGTGTACTACGCATCGTCGAACACCCGCAAGCCGGTGCCGACGGTGGTGTCCGTGGCGGATCCCTCCGTCACGCTGACGGAAGGCGTCGACTACACCGTCGGCTACGAGGACTGGGACCGGCTCGGCACCGCGACGGCCACGGTGACCGGCATCGGCGCCTACGAAGGCAGCGAGGTCAAGTACCACTACGACGTGCTGCCCGCCTTCGAGGCGTCGCTTTCCTCCACGGTCACGACGAACGACCTCGTCCACTCGTACTACCCCGTCGTCACCGTGCGGAGCGTCGCGACGCAGGCGGTCCTGACGGAGGGCGTCCACTACCGGCTCGAGTACAACGACACGACCGGCTTCGGCGCGATGACGGTGACCGTGATCGGCATCGGGGACTTCCTCGGCAACGAGGCGTCGCTCAACTTCACGGTGATGACGGACCTTCAGCCGATTCCGGCGCAGTACTCCATCGTCTCTTCCAGCCTTACGTCGCTGGAGAAGGGCACGTACCGCTTGGATACGGTGAAACTCCACAACAACATCTACAACGACTTCTTCGATGCCGGCAGCGGTACTGCATTCGCGGCGTTCCTGGACTTCGGCACCGCGCGGAACATCAAGGCGATTGGCGTTGCCCCGAGGACGGGCGGTGCATCGCTGTCGGCCAGGAGCAAGAACTTCCGCATCAAGGGCTCGAACGACCTCGTGAACTGGACGCTTCTCCACACCAACGTCGTGGGGTTGACCGAGGGCAAGATCAACCTCTTCAAGCTCAACGCGGTCGAGAACGGCGCTTCCGTCCGGTATATCGTGCTCGACAACGTCACGCAGCTCAACGTCACCGAGGTCTGGGGATACGCCAAGGACCTGATGGTAGAGGCGACGGCGGACCCCAATCCCTTCGCGAGCACGGCCGTCGAGTCGGCGGACGCGGCTGATGGCGTGCTGGTGAAGGGCAAGCTCACCTCCTCGCCGGACGGCGCGGCGGCGGTAACCGTCTTCGTGGCCGACCAGGACTACGGCGACAGCTACGCGCAGTGGAGCGCCAACGGCCGGCGCTTCGACATTGGCGAGCTGACGGAAGGGCAGACCTTCCAGACGCGGCTCGCGGGGCTCGGCAAGGGACTCTGGCAGTGGCGCATCTTCGCGTCGCGCGGCGGGACGCACTCCGCGTCGCAGGTGCTGCCTTCGTTCACCGTCGGCTCGCAGGTCATCCTGCCCAAGGCGTATCTGAAGAACACTGCGCTTTCAAAGTTCTACGACGGGAATACCGGCAACAATCCCGAGACCACAAGCGACGTCTGGATCGTCTTCGACCTCGAGGGGGTGGACTTCGCCCGCAATCGGCCGGTCGGCTGGCGGATGTGGCCGCGTAGCGGATTCCCGGAAAGGATAATCGGCAGCTACATCGACCACGGCTATGATCCGGCGGAAGGACCGGTCAGCTGGGACGTGTCGAGCTGGCATACGAATGGCCAGAAGCGGGTGTACGGGGTGGTGGGCGGCGTGCCATCGGGCATTGTCTGGGAAAGCGATGTCAGCGACATCGACAAGACGACGCTGGAGACCGCGCCGGGACGGTTCTTCGTGCCGTATGCCAAGGAGCTGCAGGCAAAGCCGCCGCGCTACATCCGCTTCCGCGACTTCACGAACGCTAACTGCTCGGAGATCGAACTTCGCACCGTCCGCTATAGCACCGGCTTCGTCATAATCGTGCGGTGACGCTGGCACTTCCCGCGTCGGATGCGCCGCCGCAACTTTGTAATCAAGTCAGACCCTGTCGGCTTCGTCTCCGGCACTTGGACGCTCACATCGGGCGATGCTGTTGTCGGGGTGCGCCACTACAGCCCAAGAGTGACGGTAGAAACGCTTGTAAACGGTGAATGGGTTGCAGGGCGAACGATGAACCGCAGCGCCTACACCGTGGACAAAGCCGCCATTGGCGACGGACGCATCCGCGTTACATGGACGTGGGATGTCTCGCCTGGTTTCTTAATTATTGTTCGATAGAGCCCTGCGGTTGGACCATTCGCGAGGCGTGTGCCCAGTCTGCTTCTTGAACGTTCGCGTCATGTAGCTTGAACTGGAGAAGCCGCAGTCGCGGGCGATTTCGCCGACGGACATCTTTGTCGTCTTCAAGAGGTGCTGTGCGTGCTGTATGCGCGCGGCGACTATCGCCGCGCCGATTGACGTGCCCTTGACCTGCCGGAAGCGCAGCTCGGCCAGCCGTCGTGAGACGCCCATTGCGCGGGAGACGGACAAAACCGTGATGCCGGTGTGGAAATTGCTGTTGATGAAGTCCAGCCCCGTCTGAACGAGGACGTCAACCGAGTAAGACGGCCGCGTAGAAGACCTGGTGACTATGCCCTTGACCGGAATTAGCGGGATGCGGCGCGCTGCCTTGCGCGGCTTTGACAGCAGCCGGTCGAGTTCCTTTGCCGCCAGATACCCCTCGCGCTCGAAGTTCGGCTCGACGCTGGACAGCGACGGGTCGCTGTAGTCGCAGATGAAGGTGTCGTTGTCGACCCCAAGGACGGCGATCTCGGCGGGAACCTTCAATCCCGCAGACTTGCAGGCGACGAGGACGTTCGAGGCGCAGCGGTCGTTCGCGCAGAAGACAGCGACCGGCTTCAAGTGGTCGGAAAGGAGCCGCAGTAATCCGCGGTAGTCGTCGTGCGAAGGGTTGGGCAGCTCTGCATACTTGACGCCCTTGCGCGCGACATAATTGCGGAAATAGCGCGCCCGCTTGATCGACCACGCTGACTTGTCTGGATCGTGAACGTAGACATAGCCGCGAAAAGGCCCGATGCTCTTGAAGTGCGCAGCGGCGGCTTTTGTGATTTCGCGGTTGTCGACTCCCAGACTCGAGATCAGCGTCCTGGAGCGCGGCAGCAGTTCAGGGTTCACGTCTACGGCGACGAATGGAATCCGCTCGCGGACAAGGCGCGCGATCTCCCCTGCGTGTTGCTGGTCGACTATGCAGCCCGAGAAGGGCAGCGTTTTCTGGTCGATTGACGTAAGCATGGTCGCCCAATGCGGCGCGTGGGTGCGGATGTAGTCGAAGATGCCCGACACCCGCTGTCGGCCGCTGGTGCCCATGCAGCCGATCAAGAGCGTAACAGTTGGCGGTGATTTGTCCATGCGAAGTTAGTATATCATATTCGGTGGCGGAATGATTGCGCAAAAGTGCTAAAATATTTTGCGGTATAATCCAAGGCGGATTTGGTAAAATATATCGCAATCAGTTGGTGTATGCATACAACAAGGAGAATCCAGACCATGAAAGCCATGAAATGCCTTGCATTCGGGATTGCGTGCATTTGCGTCGCGGCGGTGGCGCAGGGCGCGGTGAGCGGCTACGTGCAGAACGGCCTCATCGCCCACTGGGACGCAATTGACAACGTTGGCACCGGTGTCCACGACGCCAGCGCGACGACGTGGAAGGACCTAACCGGTCTCCATGCCGACATGGTTTTCCCGAACGGCACCTTGATCGGCGAGAACTACTACGACATGAAGAAGGACGGCGTTTCGGGCGGCACCGGCGGCTACGTCACCAACATCGCTGACATCGCGACCGCCATCATGAACAAGGCCTGCACCGTCGAGATCGTCTGCGACTTCCGCTCCCAGGTCGAGGACGGCACGCTGTTCTGCTGCTATGAATCAATAGCA
>Ga0256407_10011184_pt1 | contig 12464 bp, 13 predicted proteins | sample RumenRJG_04DNA_FD_193489 | JGI IMG/M metagenome (GOLD analysis project Ga0256407, IMG submission 193489) | Bovine rumen microbial communities from Lethbridge, Alberta, Canada - RJG_04 | ecosystem: Host-associated > Mammals > Digestive system > Stomach > Rumen | place: Canada: Alberta... | reverse complement strand
CTCTCCATTCCGCTCGGCTTCGCCTCGCTCCACTACGAGCAGGGCCAACCGATATCCCTTGCAAATGATCTTCAACTGTTCACTTTTCGATGGCAATCACTGTTCAGAATTGGGTGGCAGTGGACACATGCTCATGGTCACCGCATCCGGAACCGCCGTAAAACTGTCAGAATAGCCATATCTGCAGAATTCGGAAGGATGCGAAAAGATGAGCTCCGGGAGGCGGCCGATGTTGCCACCCGGGCTTTCGATGACTACGAGTATTTCACCAACTGGTTTCCCGAGAAACAGGAGAGGAAAGGAACTGGTGTTCTTCACCAATTCGGAAAAGAACATCGCTTTCTATAGGAAACACTGCTTCGAGGTCTTCGACTTCATGCGAAATATGCCGGGAACGCTAAATTCCCGGCATCTCTTATCTTATACCTACCCCTCTGATTTCTTTTCGTTCCCATCTTCTTTCTTTTGACTCAGGGCTTTATTGAAAGCTTTCTGTTCCAACTCATTGTATCTTTCAAGATGACTCCTGTCTTTCGGTGGACTATCCTTGTTGATATCCGACAACGCCTTAGACTCCTCCTGTATGGCAGCACGAAATCTCTCGAGCATCTGCTCGCTGGTGATTTGTTTCCGGGGTTGTAACTTTAAAAACTCATCGTTAATAGGGTAAAGCTTCAGCGCCAATAGTTTGCAAAGCATATCTTTCGACTTAAACCTATGGCGCGAAAGATAACTGGCGTAACTTATTCCCTCTTTTAAGCTACGACCATTTTCAAGCAGGCAGTAGATGTCGTAGAAATCCCTTGTCCTTGTACGTAAGCAAATCGTATACAGTTTCATGCCAAGCAAGTCCTGTAACGATGGGGTAACTATGTTATTGTATGTAAATCCTTCGTGAATATATTTGACAGGGTTATCTGGTCTGGAAAAAGAAAGCTTTGACTTCCTGTCACCAACGAATACCTGAAAATGATCCTCTCCCAGGATTTCATCTTTAGCGCCAGAGAAAACCTGCTGAAGCTCTTTGATAACTTTTTCAAAATCCAACTCCGGACGTTCCCTCCGGATTCCTATGAGCTCGAAGTCAAGATCCTCGCTTAAACGATGGTTCATTTGAATGGACTGTGCTGTTCCTCCGCAAAGGAACAACCCCTTGATGCAATCAAGCCGTGATACGGATTCAAACACTTCTTTTAGCGAATCTGCTAATCCGTTAACCATATTATCCATATCGTCAAGCATGGCTATTATGTTTTAAATAACCGTCAATCTCGTTGTTGTCTATTTTAAAATAGAGGATTCCAAGCAGGGTGTTAATAATGTTACTTCTCTTTCCTTCGGAAACAAGACGCTGTTTCCAGACCCTTTTTATGTGCGAGAAACTCCACAACTCAAAAAGGAGATGCATATCCTCGAAATCCAAATGGCGTAACCCTTCTTCTATGATATCGTCGTCGCTGAAAGATTCCGGAATGCCATCATATGACCATAAACCGCCGTTTTCTTTGACTTTACGAAGAATCTCCCGCTTGGCAGAGGATGGAAGCCTGGCGTCCTCGTTGTTACTTATTTCGTAATCGAGCTGCATTCTTTGCAGGGTGCCTATTTCAAGCCCCAAAATATCATCAAGGAATATCGACTGTTTTACCGATAAGGACCGTTTCCCGGCCAGGACGGATGAAATATTCTGATACGGCATACCACACTGTAAGGCCAGGTCTCTCTGGTCTAACCCACGCTCTTTCATAAGACGGGAAACATATTCACCAATTTGTTTCATCTTTGCAAAGAAAAAAAATAATCATATTTGATTACTTTTTAACACGAAAAATGTTATCACCACGAGTACGACTATGCCCCGGAACGAGACCTGGCTGAACTGCTACCCGGCAACCTGCTGGCTAAAGGACTCGTGAAAGCCATCGGAGAAACTACGAATACCTTGTAGAATCTCCGGCCTCCATCGGAGAATCTTGCATCTTCGTCGGAGAATCTCCGACCAAACTTGTAAAACTACAACTTCTCGAAACGAATCCCTACACGGGGTTCACCGAATGCTTACAGAAAACTACGACTGACATCTCACTGATGCCAGTCGTAATCTCACTTTGTCAACACGTACTTCTTCGAATGCTTACATAACTTCCACATTATTTCCAACCAAAGATTTTGACCAACAGCAAAGGGAGGGTGCGGCCTTTCCAACCACAACCTCCCTTTCACCGAGGTGGGAAATCTATCCTTTTAGAGAGAAATCCAACCAGAAATTTTATTAACCCCTAATGCCTAAAAGAGTTCTATGTCAAAGTCGGTTGGGAATGATACTAATAAATAGAGACCCCGGGGTAATCGTCCGGATTGAACGTGACCTGAGCCTCGCTCACGCCACGAGCAAAATTACGCATGATTACACTACTGTTGTCTTCGGCTATCATTTCCCAATAGATGGGCAAGCCGGTTTTCTTTGAAACAATAAATTTCATAGACTTTGGAAGCTCAGAATCCGCAGTTTCTAACCGAGTAATGTTCAACTCCCAAGAATCGTCCTTCTCTTGTACTTGAGAAAAACTATAGTAATCTTTAACAGAATCAAGAAGAGTTAACTGACTGTCTATTGAAGATTGCTCTTCTTCATCGTTATCATATATCCAAATTGTATTCGATCCGACACGGTAGCTCCACGTTGTAGTTTTGTCGCTCCATTCGATACTATCCACTTTACCACTATCATCTTTGAAAACGGATTTTTCCTTGTCCCCTAACTCATATAATTCCGCTGAGCCCTTAATACCTTCTCCCTCCATCTCCATTGTAAAGGATAGGCCTTCTGTTTTGGACAGTTTAAACACTTCTCCTACTCTGTCAAGAATCTGTTCTGGGCTTACAGCTTGGGAACATGCGGCTGAAAGGAAAGCTGCAATAAAGAAAAAAAATACTGCAATAAAGTAAAAAAATAATTTTTTCATGATTGTACTCATTTTTTATGGATTACATAATGCAAATATATATATTAGTTTTTATAGTGGCCTCCTCTGGTTCATTGAAGCATTGCATGCACAAGCTTCCTCTTTAAGTAAAACTTGGCCGGAACCCGTTAGGATTTCGGCCGTTTTTTAATAGTACCATTCGATGAACGCCTTGAGAGTTTCGATGTTTTTGTCATCCAGGTTGTAAATTTGCAATGAAATTGGCGTTTCGACATCGATGTAGTTCGTCTTCATGTGGTTTACGAATTCGTCTTGTTTCCATCGAGTGTCTTTTGAGTTGCATGCAAATTTGAAGAATTGTTCCTTTCTTTCGTTCCAGTTTTTTGTTAGGTCTGCGATGCCGTAAAGAAGTTTTGTATCTGTTGCCATAGCTGGGGATTGTGTAATATCCTTAAGTTAACATAATGTAAATAAGAACGTTCCGATTTATATTAAAACGGGAACCTGAAGCAAATAAGAACTTGAACAGCAATCGTTTTTATTTATCAACGAATTAATGTACGCAATAGTTCTTATTTCTTTTATAGCATTAGTGCGTTACTAAGACTAAGTAGGTAAATCGTTATCTGTAATGGCCGAATGTTGAGAGCACAAGTACCTCGACGACTTCATCGTAGATTTTATAGACGAGCCGATGCTCTTTGGTGATTCGTCTGGAATAGACAGAACCATCGTAGCCCTTAAGCTGTTCCACCTGACCAGTACCCGTCCGAGGGTGTTTCCGGACTTCGTCAAGAAGTTTTGATAGTTTGGATACGGCCTGTGGCGCTTTTTTGTTGAGCTCCTTCAGGTCTTTTTTTGCATCTTCGGTGAATACGATGGTGTACATATCAGTTTTCGCTAATCATCCTGCCGAGGAAGTCCTCGGTGCTCTCGCCCTCGTTCATCCGGTACACCTTGCCAGCCTCGTAATCGGCAATACCCTGACGGATTTTTGCATCCAAGGTTGCACTGTCGATAAGAGTATCGTCCTCCATCACTGGGACAAGGCGGTAACTGCCGTGAGACCTTGAAGTAATCACGACATCGTTGGTACGAGCCAGATCAAAGTACTTGCGTTGATTGGCTCTGAATTCTCTACTACTTACTACGACCATAACTTTTCTTTTTTTAATGCAAATATATGTATTTTCAAAACAAGTACCAAATTGGTACACATTTTTCTCATATTAAACGCTCACCGAAGTAAGCGATAAATTGGAATTTAACAGACTCTTTTGCAGGCATTCAGTTCGATAAATCTCGATTTTTCGAAGACAAAGTTAGCAAATACCTAAGACTATGACAATGTAACCATGCAATATCCTTCGTATGGAGTTGTTGTGTTAGATAATATAATGTGTATGTTAACATAACGTAAATTGTGTAACAAGATTTGATGGAAAGGGGAGAGTGAGGAGCATTCGGAATAATCTCTAAATTTATCAACACCTCCTTGCCAAGGCCTGTTGTACATGGATTGTGTTATAGCGCGTACAATTAGTTTCAAGTGCATATAAATATCATTGTTCGACTGATTCGGCTCAAGTCGGGACAAGTTTACGAGCTTGATTTGAAAATTGCTTGACACTCAGAGTAACTTCGACTTTGAAATCATTCATCCGCAGTAATCCTCTTTTGTATTTGCACCGTAATCCCATATTGGAATCACGGTGCAAATCTAAAAGCGGCATTGCCGGAGAGATTGCCGTGGAAGAAGGAAAGCAGCTAAAGGCCTGGCTCTGCGAGCGCGGCGCCTACATTCAGCGGAAGTTCGGGAAATGAGTTATCAACATAAAAAAGGAATAGCTAAGACAACAGGTATATATATTCCATATTAAACGATGGATATGCCCTGTTTCACGCGGCAAATCATTTTTTTTCTGAGCTCCCGCACCATTCCTTCCGGATAAGTACCAGAATAATACTCCACGTAATACATCGTGGGCTTCATTTCTGATAGGTCCTTCCTTTCTTGTTCCCACTCATCCTTGTTAGGTGACACAAAAAGGATATAGTACTCACAGTACATGTCAACATCAGTATTGTCAGATTCGCCTATCTTGATGAGAGCCCAGGGATAACCGCTATAATGATTTTCATAAAAGCCAAGGACCTCATTCTCCCATTCATCGATAGGTTCAGATGACCCATCTGGATTAAAGGCGCGGATTTCATTCTCAGTAAGGAAGGCTTCTACCTGCTCGGAGGGAAAGCCGAGAAACTTCATGCGATCAGCCGCTTCGGCTATCATTTGTGCATCTGTCGCTTTGATGGTATTCTTCATACGGGTGCGTTATTTAGTTCAATAGTGACTAAGGAAGGTATGTATTGAGGTCGAACCGTTTGAAATTATCCTCCACTTGTAAGTCGATATGGTATTTCTTATTCAAAGCATCCAGGGCATCCTGTTCCGAACTGCAGCCCTTGGCCACGCTGCGCTTAACAAGGAACTCCCTGTTTTCATCGAACAAGCTGATGGGCTCGTGAGGATGACCTATCGCGAATAGCCCCCATTCACCGTCCTGTGTCTCGGTCACAATGAAGTGGACATCACCAGTAAAGCGTTTGTAGCAAGTGTTGAAGTAAAAGCGAACGGATTTGTACCCGAAACCGCATCGGTCCGTACGATAGGCTGCACCCATATCATCACCCTCTATCAAAGTAAAGATAGCGATGTGTCCCTTAGAATTGCGCATGAAGAGTATCTCGTATGGACCAAATGCCTCGATATTGATTCTGAAGAAACAGTCGACAGTGTCCTTCTGAGTCAGACTGTCAGCATCGACCTCACCCTTTCTGGTTCTAATCCTGTTCCGACGGAACCCACCTCCTCCGCCTACCAGATACCAGTGCTGGACTGACGGATTGTAGACAACCTCCCAGTCCTTGTATAGAGTTTCATCAATTAGAGGTCTCTCTTGATAGTGTTCGTTTATCATGATTGATGTGGTTAATACGTGATGCAAGATACAAAATATTTTGCAGAATGACCCCAAAAAGTTCCCGGAAAATTTGGAAATGTCAATTCTTCTTATATATTAAACAATAGATCATAGAAGGAAGGCCCGTAACACGCTGTGTGACAAAGAGTTAGATTTGGAAATGTCGATAATTTTACTTACCTTTGCACTCAGAAAAAAATGACGAAATCAGAGCTTCATACAGCACCCATAGTCAGCACCCCCGACCCTGGGACCAAGGTCCCGGAAGTAGACTCCAGGTAGGAGCATAGTTTGCCCCCACATACACACCGAAAGGACGGTCAGCGATAACCGTCCCAGGCAGAGCCGCCCCCCGTCTCCGCCAAGGATAACCAGCGCCAAAAAGTAACACGCATATGACCAGGAACGAAATCCAGACCCAGATTCTATCCCTCCTCGAGAGTACCCAGCGCGAGGGTATCTCCCGCACCATCGACTATCTTCTCCGGAGCGACTACTTCGCCACCGGCTGTCACTCCCACCACCGCTGGACGGGTGGTCTCGCACAGCACTCGCTCGAAGCCTGCCGCTATGCACTCTCCAACTGCGGCGAACTGCCCCGTGAGAGCGTCATACTGGGGACCCTCCTTCACGACATCTGCACGGCTCACAGCCCTCTCTCCAGTGAAATTCACGGTCACGGACGCCGCTCGGTAGCCGTCCTGGAGAAGGTCTGCGGACTTACTCTCCTGCCGGCTGAGCGCGAGGCCATTCTCCTGCATATGCACGGAGACGCCCGACAAATGACCACGAATCCCCTCGCCCGCCTTGTATTCAAGGCCGACAAGGTGAGTGCCGCACGCCGTATAAACCTCTAAACCGCACGCAAGTATGTATCAAGAGACCTGCACAAGACCAGACCAGATCAAGAGCTGGCTCGACCGTTTTGTCATTGGCCAGGAAGAGGCGAAGAAGACTCTCTCCGTGGCGGTGGCAAACCACTACAAGAGAATCCGCCACAACAGCGCTCCAGGCTGTAAGACCCGTATCGACAAGTCTAATGTCATACTCCTCGGGCCAACCGGGAGCGGCAAGACCCTTATGGTCCGTAAGATTGCTGAATACCTGGACGTCCCCTGTTATATTCAGGACTGCACGAAGATTACCGCGTCGGGTTACGTGGGGTCTGACGTGGAGGACTGTCTCGCGGGCCTTCTACGCAGTTGTAACTACGATCTCGGGAAAGCCAGTCGCGGAATAGTGGTTCTGGACGAGGGTGACAAGATTGCGAAGGCGGAAACAGGCCCTTCCATTACCCGAGACGTGTCCGGTGAGTGCGTCCAGCAGTCCCTCCTGAAGATTGTTGAAGGGGACCTGGTGGGTGTCCAGCCTGCCGGCGGGCGCAAGCACCCCGAGCAGTCGCTCATTTACCTCGACACCACAAATATCCTCTTTATCCTCTCCGGAGCATTCGTAGGACTGGAAGATATTATACGCAGACGCCTCGGCGGTGGAGAGAGAAAGATTGGCTTCGCCTGCGACAGCAATACTACCGTCACGCGCAGCGAGGAAGTAAGCCCGCTCTCCGAGGCCTCTCCCGAGGACCTCCGAAGCTTCGGGCTCATACCGGAGTTCGTCGGGCGCTTCCCCGTCATTACCCATGTCGAGCCCCTCAGCAAGGACAGTCTCATAAGGATTCTGTCGGAGCCCACAGACTCCCTCATTGCCCAGTACAGCGCCCTCCTGGAGGAAGACGGGGTCCGCTTCCGAGTGAGCGGAGACGCTCTGGACAGGATTGCCGCCGGGGCCCTCCGTCTCGGCACCGGGGCCAGGGGGCTGCGTGCCGTACTCGAAAGAGTTATGCGCGACCTCATGTACGACCTCCCTATGCAGGCGGCAGGACGCAGGCGCTACACCTACACCCTTACCGGTGAGACTGTTGACTCAATCCTAGGAACAGTAGCCATTGTTGCTTAAACAGAAAGAGCGTATGACGGATTCAACTGACACCAACAGCAATACTCCAATGAACCTTACGGAGGCCCTTGTGAATATCTACAACCGTGTCAGCAAGGACGGTTTCAACCTTGCCACGGCAGCCGAGCTCGGTGCAGAGGCAACTCTCGTTTCGGAAAGCTTCGGAATAGACCCGACGTCAGCCATACTTCTTGCCGCCATAATTGAGCAGGCGGGTTCCTGCTATTACGCCGAAGAGTCAAACCTCGCCTCTTATATGGGCTGTACCTATATCCAGTTCCTCAAACACCACCGCAGACTCAGGGACATGTCCAAAAAAGGTATCATACTCATAGCAAAGGGCCAGGGAGAAACCTACCGGGCAACCCCCGAGGTACTGAGCGCCTTGGAAGAGTGCACACCCTTCCAGCCGAAGAAAAACACAGACCTAACCCCGGCGGAGTTCTTCGCCCGCTTCAAGGAAATCTTCAACCGCTTCAACAACGAATGTCCCAACCAGTTGGTTCTCTTAGACAACCTCGATTACCTGATCCGCAACAACACGCACCTGGCGTTCTGTCGCGAAGCGCTAGCCTCCGACCTCTTCAAAACGTGCATTGACGGAGAAAAGTGTATGTTCTTCTACCTGTGCTACCGCTACCTCACCGAAGGCGTGGCAGAGGAAGGCATCGGCGCCCTTATGAACTTCATTGAGAGCAGTATTGACACGGTCTTCTACAGCAAGGCCTTCGCTCGCGAAGAAACGACACTTCAGATGGGAGACCTCCTTACGTTTGCCTCAATGGACGGCGAGGTTGACCCGTCCGTAGCCGCCCTATCCGACCGCGTGAAGGAGGAATTCTTCTCCGAAGCAGAGATTCCAGAGCAGGAAACGCCACAGTACAAGGACCTTGTGAGCGTCAGTAGCATTGCTCCCCGCGAGCTCTTCTTCAACGAGGCCGAGGGACGGCAGATTGCCCGACTGGAGGGACTGCTGGAAGAACAGGCGCTGCGTAAAATCCAGGACCGTCTCACTGAATCCGGTATGCGGAAAGGGTTCAACGTCCTTCTCTATGGGCCTCCCGGCACGGGAAAGACCGCCATTGCTTACGAACTTGCCCGCCGTACCGGAAGGGATATCTTCCGAGTGGATGTCACCAGGCTCCGCAGCAAGTGGGTCGGCGAGAGCGAGAAGAGTGTCAAGGCTCTGTTCAATATCTACCGCAGGCTTTGCAAGGGCGGCAAGAAGGCGCCTATCCTGCTGTTCAACGAGGCAGACGCAATTTTCGCCAGCCGCTACGAGAATGTCCGTCACAGCATAGACCAGCTCAACAACACGATTCAGAATATCATTCTTCAGGAAATGGAATCCCTAGAAGGTATCCTTATCGCCACCACCAACCTAGTGACCAATCTCGACCCGGCCTTCGAGCGGCGGTTCATTTACAAGATTGAGATTAAAATGCCACAGAAAGAATCCCGCACGAAAATATGGAAGTCCATGCTCGGAGACCTCACCGAGGAGGAAGCTACCACCCTGGCGGGCGAGTTCGATTTCTCCGGCGGCAATATTGAAAACATTGCCCGTAAGAGCACTGTAGAGTACGTCTTGTCGGGGCAACGCCCCACTCTCTCCTCCGTGGAGACCCTCTGCCGGGAAGAGCTTCTGAAGAGAACGGGCCGGATAAAAATAGGTTTTTAATACTTAGCAAACACTTACAACACTATGACCGATACAGCTACATCATCCCACCTTTCCACCATCATTGATCAAGCTATGCGCGCCGACATCGACGCCCTCCGCTCCTACCTTCTGAGTGACCCGTCCGTCCCTCTTGTCGCCACCGGCTCCGGCGGCGCCGAGACCGCGGCCGCCCTGGCGGCCCTGCTGTACGGAGCCCGCGGCGGCGTGGCCACCGCCGTCTCCCCCTACAGCCTGCACTCGTTCAGCGATCGGGCCCTCTCCACCGCGAAGGTCCTCGTTGTCAGCAAGGGCGGTCACAACAAGGACGCCGTCTTCGCCAGCCGGCGTGCCCTGGAGGCCTCCCCCGGAAGGGCCGCGGGGTTCTTCCTCTCGGACGGAGACCGGAACGAAGCCCGCAAGCTCTTCCTGAAGGCTGCTCCCGAGCGCGGCTTCCTCGTCCCCATGAAGGGCGTCCGTGACGGGTTTGTCTCCACCGGGACATCCATCGCCTACTTCGCCCTTCTGGTGCGCCTCTTCCAGGATAGCGTGAGGCTGGACAAGTATAGGAGCGTCCCTGAGGCCCCCTTCCGGCTCCGCCTGAAAGACGGTACACCCCTGGATACGAAAGCGTTTAGAATGGTGACCAACTACATTATCCTGAGCGGAAGCTGGGGCCGTCCCGTGGCGCTCAACCTCGAAGGAAAGCTGGTTGAGACAGGAGTTGCCGGGGCTGAAGTCTATGACTTTCGCAACTACTGCCACGGACGCTTCATCTACACCTCCAACCATCTGGAAGATTCGGCCGTGGTGATGCTCGTCTCTCCCAGGGAGAAGGAGCTAGCAGGGCGCATCCGGGAGTTCCTGCCCGCCAAAACGAAGCTCGTTCTCATTGAGACCGAGTGTAACGCCCCGGAATCGGCCCTCGACCTTCTCATCCGCTCGACCGAGTTATTCTTGGAGCTCTGCAATGAGTGCGGGGCTGACCCCGCAAGTCCGTCCAATCCTGGACACATAGACAAGCGGAAGCCCATCAGCATCCCCTTCATTGCCGAGATGAAGGCCCAGGGGCCACTCACGTTGAACTGTTAAACATCAACTTGGAATGAGTAAAAGTAAACCAAGAACCAAGTACTTTCGAGCCCCCGTAAAGGGCTACTCCCTGAAAAACGCTCTCAGCACAACCCCTACCGGCGGGACGAGATGCCACGCAACAGGCCGTCCAGGATGGTAACCACGCACTGTTCGGCCGATGTGGACTGGCTGCAGGACGCAACATCCTTCGGCGGTCACTCCAGACAAAAAGGAGGTCATCGTCGAGTCAGCGGCCTTATCCGTGCAAGCCTCCGGAGGGAAACTCGGAAGTTGATTCTATCACAGCTCCAAGATGGAGTAAAGACAGATGAAGAACATTCGGGGTCTCCTTTCCGCTTAGATGAAGGCATGTGGGACAATGAGGGGCTGATGATTCAAGTAACCGAGGGGTGCACTGAAAAAGAGTGAGCCCCTCCACATTTTTACCTATGTCCCTTGTAAGGGCAATGACAATCGTCTTTGTTTTCTTTGGGGCAGGCGTCACAAACGGACCTCATTTTGACAAGACCTCTATAATCACTAGACGCGGCATCACGTAAACTATGACCATGGGCCTTGAATTTTGGCATCGTACTAGGATTAAACCACGGTCCTTTCATTACATCCTTGGAAAATTGACGCTCAATTGCTTTAAAAGGTTTGTCGAATGGAACAGCCACTCGCTTGAAATCATCAGCCAAATCTTTATCAAAGATAAGTACCAGACGCACCTCCCGCTCGTAATTCCAGCCATATTCTTTGAAAAGATATGGCTGTTTTTTCTTCAGCGCTTCAACATCATTACAATCTGTGATTCGAAACCTGTCCCTGTCATAAAAGAATAAACCTTCATTTGGATCCTTCGTGTTTCGACCTATCTTCTTCTTGCTCCAATACGCCACATCAACCAATTTCGCTTCTACTTTTCCCGAGATTGGAGTAAGAGAGAAGTCTGGGCCAACGCCATACACTTTTATTTTACCATCCCTGAAATCTTGAACCCAACCTAAAACAGCTTTCATGGGGAACCTTATCTTAACAGCTTCTTCGTTTGGAATACCATAATTGGTCCACATAGCGATATTCTCTGTAGGGCCGAACGAGAAACTAATAAAATACACGCCTTTCCCACAAAGCTTGTCATTCTCATCATTCATATTGTTCGCCGCACCAAGGTGAAGCATCTGGTGTTTTGATGTCTCATCAGGTACCGCAACGGGCTCTAACATCTTACTCAAAGATGTCCAAGTAGTAAGGTGATTATATCCTAAGTGATGCTTCCTGTTCGTAAGCATATGGAGAAAGTCACTGAGTTTGATCAAACATTCTCCTTTTTGATTTCTCGTGTAGGATACCATTTACATTCGTTTTTTTTAAAAATGAAGCCAAGAAAAAGAATTACATATCACCTTAACCTTCGTCCTCCGCCGCCCATTCTTCGTAAGTCTGTTCTGACCTTAGGCCTGTAATCAAACCGGCCCTATAGACTGTCCAAAGGGCATTTCTGAACGCTGCGTTAATATTATACTTGGCTGTATCTGATATTTGGCTATTGTTCATCGAATCCTCGGCCTTCGAAATAAACTCAATCCAGTCTTTTACATCCATATACCAGTCAGGAACATATACTTTATTGTGCTCCTGCTCAACCCTAGCAACTTCCTCAAGCCACTTGGTCTCAGTACCGAAAATCTCTTGTTTCATAACAGCTTACTATTTGTTAAACACAAATATAGTCAATACTTCGTTAAAAATTTAAAAACTGTATAATTTTCAATTCATTACAACAACAATAGTCCGTTCCGGGGTGCCAGAGACACCCTCCGATCGACCTTGAACAAAAGCCGAAAAAAGTGTTAAAAA
>Ga0256407_10011182_pt1 | contig 12465 bp, 8 predicted proteins | sample RumenRJG_04DNA_FD_193489 | JGI IMG/M metagenome (GOLD analysis project Ga0256407, IMG submission 193489) | Bovine rumen microbial communities from Lethbridge, Alberta, Canada - RJG_04 | ecosystem: Host-associated > Mammals > Digestive system > Stomach > Rumen | place: Canada: Alberta | collected... | reverse complement strand
ATTACTATTAGTCATATATTTTGCACATGGATCATAATTTGGATTATTTTGAATATTACTATTAGTCATATATTTTGCACATGGATCATAATTTGGATTATTTTGAATATTATTATTAGTCATATATTTTGCACATGGATCATAGTTTTGGTTATTTTGAATATTATTATTAGTATTATATTTTGCACATGGATCATAATTTGGATTATTTTGTGAATTATTTCTTAAATTTGAAAAATTATTATTTAAATTATTTGATTGCTGATTTTTTAGATTTAAATTTTTTTCTAAATCATTTAAATTATTAATTCTCTTTGAATATTTATCTATTAAATGTTTAAATTCAAAAGGTTTATCAATATAATAATTAACATCTCCTTTAATTTTATCATTTAGATTAGGAATAGCATCTGAAATTTGATTTAATAATTCAAAATTCTGATCAAGCATTTCTAAACATCTTTTATAATTATCTTTTTCTTCATTATTTTTCCCATATTGATTTATATAATTCATATTTTCTTCTTTAATATTTGCATAATCTTCACATAATTTCTTATAACATTCTTGTAAAGTATTTAATTGTTCCATTAAATTACAATTTACTTTATTACATTCTGATAATTCATTTTGACATTGACAAAGACAATTACATAATCTATGACAATCACATGGACAACAATTTGAATTTCTTAAATAATTATTATTATAATTCGAATATGAAGTTGATAAATTATCAAAAGAAAAATTAGGATTGGAAGAAAGTTTATATTTATTTCCATTTAAATCATCACAATTAAAGTTTAAAGATTTATAATTTGGAATTTTATTATTTGATAATTGATTATAGTTTAGATTAAACATTTTAGTTTATTAAATAATATATTTTTTTTGTTATAATATATTTTTAATTATTAATTTCAAAATAATTTATAAAAACATTTAATAATAAAAAAAATCTCTTTAATTCTCTAAAAAACTACTAAATAATTTAATATATTTATAACTTAATATTAATTATCATTATTTGCATAATTACAAAAAATTTCAACCATTTTATTTTTGGAATTATTTAATTCATTTTTAATAGCTTTTATTTGATTCAATTTATTGATTTGTTTTGGAGTTAAATTTAAATTATTATCATTAGAATTCATTTTTCTTAATTCATAATCTTTATTAAAAAAATCTTTTTTAAAAAGTTTAATTTTTAAATTTGAAAAATCTTTACATATTTCCCTAGCAGAAACATCATTACATGTATTTAATCCTCTATTTTTTAAATATTTTTTAATTGTTTTATCAAATTTTAATTTATTATCAGAACTAGAAACTTTATTATATAATTTTTCTAAAGGAGTTTTAAATTTTAAAACAATTTTTTTTGTATCAGAAGTATGACTCACAATTCTATTTGCAAAATAAGATGGAAAAAGTTTTATAAATTGAGAAACATTATTTTTTGTTTTATTTTCTTCATCATTTGTTCCATCAGTTGTATTTGTTTTTTTTTTCAATTTGTTATATAATGTAGGACATGAAATTTTATCACATGTTGTTGAATTTTCTATATTATTTTCATTTTGTTGATTTCTTGATATTTTTTTTTGGAAAATTAATTTTTCAAATATTGAATTATAATTGTTATGTTTTTCATAAAAAAAATCATCTATATTTGAGAGATTGTTATATGTATTTCTTGTTTTTAAAATCTCTTGTTTTGATTGTTCAATTTCTAATTTTGGACTTGATAAATTTTTATTTTTTTCAAATGATAGTTGTTTTTTTCTTTTATATTTATTAAAATAAAAATCAAAAAATTTATTGCTATTTCTCTCATTTTTTAAATCTTCTACTTCTTTTTTAATTTTTTCTAAATAATTTAATGATTTATTTTTTTTTTTATTAAATATTCCCAAATTTAAATCAATATATTTATATAAATCTGAATCTTTTAATATTAAAACATTTGGATTAAATATACTTTTATTTGAAGAAATATTTGGAATTTTAAAATTTCTTTCATTATATTTTTCTTTTAATTCTGCAAAAATATCTAAATTTTGACTATAATTATTTAATTTTCTATTTTTAAATTCAGTATAATCTACATCAAATTTTTTATTTTCCTTATGAATTTTTTTTATATCATTTAATAAGTTTGATTTACAATAATTCTGATAAATATGCTTAAAACTATTGATACTTTTAATTAAATTTAATTTTTTTTCATTTCTAATATTTATTTTTGGAATTATATATGATTTTATATTTGTTAAAGGTTCAAGTTTTATTCTTTTTTCATTTTTAATTAATTGTGGTAAGGCAGGATTATTTTCAAAATCTTTTTTTGTGGTTCTAAGTTTTATAGTTTTATTAATATTAAAACCTTGACTCCTACTTTTATATAGTTTATTCATTATTTTTTTTGTATTATATTCAATAAAAAAATTATGAAAAAAATAATAAAAATTATTATTATTAAAAAAAATTTATATACATCATTAATTTTATATTATTTAAAAATACCAAATAAATTTCTTTTTTCTTTTTTATCCATAATTTTCTTTATATTTTCTTCAGAATAATTTAATAATTTAAAAATCATTATACATAATTCTTTTGCATTTCCAACTAACTGAATTGACTCAACTAATTTTTCAAAAGTTTGTTTTAAAATTTGTAAAACTTCAATTTTATCTAAAACATTATCATCAACTAAAGATGCTTTTTTTGAAAGTATATTAACTTTTTTTTGTAATTCATTTTTTTCTTTAATTGTTTCTTTTAACTCATTTTTAATACTATCTAAAGTATTAGTTAATGATTTTACATTTTCCATTTCAATTTTTAAATTATTTTTATAATTTTCTTCTGCTGAAAATCCAGAACCTTGACTTAATTTTCTTTCAGAAAAATGTTCTCCTTTTGGATTTGGTTGACTAATAAAACTTCTTTTATCAAATTCTTTTCTTGGAATATTATTTGGATCTTTTATTATTTCTTTTTCTATTATTCTCTCTTTTTCTATTTCATTTTTTGATTTTATTTTTTTATCATTTTCTTCTAAAAATATATTACTTACACTTGATGAATCATCATCTATAAAATTTGAATTTTGTTCATTTATATCTGATAATGTTTTATTTTGTTCTTTATCATTATCTTTTTCTTTTTTGTTACTATGAAGGAAATTTTTTAATTTTTCAATTTGTTCTTTTAATTTTGTATTTTCATTTTTTAAAGAAGTTAATTCAATATTTAATTCATTATCTAATTTTTTTATTATTTTATTTTTTAATTCTGAATTAATATCAGATATATTTTTTATATATTCTTTTATTTTATTAATATAATTTGAATATTCCTTTCTATTATTTTCTAATTCTGAATATATTTCATTATCATGTATTATTTCATTATTTTTTTCTTCTTTTTCTATTTTTTTTGAATATTCATCTTTTATTGATTCTATTTTTTGATTTTTATCTTTAAATTGATTCATTTTTAAAGCAATATTATCATTAATATCTATTAATCCTTTTCTTAGATTTTCTAAATCTTCGTCATGAGAAACATATTCATTTTTTATTTCTGCCATTCTGTTTTTTAAATCTCTATTTTCTTTATTTAATGAAGTAATTTGTTCTTTAAAATCACTATTACTTTTTTTTAAATTTATTATTTCATTATTTAAAATATTATTTGAATTATTATTTAAAACATTAGTATTTTGTGATTCAATTTGTGAATTTAATTCTTTTATTGTTTGTCTTAAATTATCTATTATTTTTTCTTTCTCATTAATCATTTCTTCATTTGTATTTGTTAAAGTGATCATATTAGTATTATAATCACTGATTGTTTTTTTTAATTTTTGATTATCATTTTTTAAAGATGAGATTTCATTTTGTAATTCTTGATTTTTTTCTTTAATTTGATTTAATTCATTTATATTTATATATGATGAATTATTATTCGATGATATATTATTAAGATTTTCCTTATTTAAATAATCCATTTTTTGTGATGAATTAATTTTTTCTTTATTTAAAGACTCTAATTTAATTTGATATTCTTTATTTTCTTTCATTAAAGAATTTGCCTTATTTTGATAATTTTGATTTTCATTTAATAAAGAATTTATTCTTTCATTTTGTTCATTTTTACCTTTTAATAATTCATTATTCATATTTGTTAAATTTTTAATTGTATTAATTTGAGAATCAGAAAGAGAAGATAATTCTTTAATTTGATTTTGTAAATTATCAATTTGTTCTTTTAAAGTTTTATTTTGAGATTTTTCATTATTTAATTCATCATCTTTAAGTAAATTTAATGTTTTTTCATTTTTGATATTATCATCTTTTAATTTTATTTCTTCTTTTAATCTAATAATATCTTCATTTAAATGATTTAAAGTATCACGTAAAGAATCTTTATCTTTATATAAATCTTTTTCTGGTGTTTGTTGAACAATTGGACTAAAATTTTTTTTATTTCTTGGAGATAGATTTTGTGAATTATTAACTGTAATTAAATTTACATTTACATTTGAATTTTCTAAAATATTTTCACTTAATTTTATTAATTCTTTTTTTTTAAATTCAAATGTTTTTTTCATTTCATGAATATTATCAGCTTTTTTAGAAATTGAATCTTGTAAAAGTTTCATTTGTTTAATAAAACTTAAAACCATTGATGCTAAATTTGTATTATTTACAAAAGAACAATTTTTACTAGAATTTAAATCAAGTGAATTACTAATTGGTATATCTTGATTGATAAAATTAGATTTATTTTTAGAATCTAAACTTTTTTTTAACAAATTTGTATTTTTTATTAATTTATTATTATCATTTTTTATTTTATTATCAATTGAATATTTATTAAAAGTTAAAGAAGTACTTTCTGTTGTATTAATTAATTGATTTGGATTTCTAGAATTAAGATTATTAATTATATCATTTTTAGGTGATGTGTTTTTTTGTAAACTTTTACTTTTAATTGACTCTTTTGTTATTTGAGATATATTATTATTTGATGGAATTTGTTTTTTAGAATTATTACTTGAATTTCTTTTTTTTAATCCAGCTAAAAATTTTAAATTTTGATTTTCTTTTAATAATTCATTATACTTAAATTTTAATTTTGATAATTCTTCATCTTTTGATAAACTATTATTCATACTTGAATTTAATGATAAATTATTTTTTATTTTATTCCTTGAATTTAATTTAGAATTAATTAAATTATTATGATTTGTTGGTGAATGTGAAACTGTTCTATAATTTTTTATTGAGTGAATATTTACATAATTATCCATTTGTAATTTTGAATTCATTCCATCTATATTTTCATTACGAACCATTTTCATTTTTTTAAACAAATTTTTTGCTTCCTCATAAAAATTTGCAAATGTCATTTCACTATTTTTTATATTCTCAATAAGATTATTCTTAGACTGATTTATTTTATTTATTCTATCATTAATAGAAAATAATTTATCTTTTATATATTTTTCATTCATATTTGCCAATGTTCCATTAAATTTTGGTTTTGTTATTTGATTTAAATAAACTAAAATATCATTAACTGCACTTTTGGAAAATAATGTTTGTTCATTTATAATATCGGTACATAATTTTAAATTATTCATATATATTTTATTATTTTTAAAATAGTCTCTAATTGAAGATGATACTGCATTTATTAATGTTATAAATTGTTCATCATATATATAATTCATTACATTTAGTTTTTTTGAATTTATTATATTTGAATTTTCAATATTCTGTTTATCCATTTCAATAATATAATTTTATATTAATTTAAAATACAAAATTATATTTTTAATTTAATTAAATTAAATTAATTTTTCTATTATTTATTTTTTTATAATTAAAATTGTATTTTTAAATTAAAAAATATTAACTAAATTAAACAAAAATTATTTCTATTTAGTAATTAAAGTTAAAATTAAAAATAAAATATTAACGTAAAAATAATATATATATAAAAAAATGTTAAATTGATAAAAAAATGGATTTATGTAAATGGATTCAAGAAACTCCATTTGACCCAGAAAAACCAGCATTTGAATTTCAAAAAGATATAATATCAAAAACAATATTAGACAAAGGAAGATATATATCTGAAAATGTAATAATTCAAAGAAATATAAATGGTGAAGATCCAAATTATATAGCAAAAATAAACAAAAATGCAAATTTTTATATAGGAGAATTTAGTAAAAAAGAATATAAAAGAAATGGAATTGGAATAAATTATTATTCTAATTTTGATTTATATATTGGAAATTTTAATAATGATATGAGAAATGGTCATGGATTTTATTTTTATAAACCAGAAATAAAAGATTCAATTCAAAGAGTTAAAAGAGAAATTTTTTTTGGTTGTTGGAAAAATAATTTAATAGGAGATCATGGAGTTTATTATTGGATTGATGAACCTTTAAATTCAGCAGGTAATAATTTTAATAAAACTAATTTTAAATGTTTTATTGGAAATTTTGAAAATGAAGAATTTAAAAGAGGTGTTTATCTTGAAAAAGAAAAGAATAATTATAGTGTTTTTTATGGAGATTTTCCTAATGATAATAATAGATTTTTTTGTAGTACTAATGATGAAAATGAATTAGTTATTAATGGTATTTATAAAGATAAAAAATTTGAAAATGGATATATTATTTATAATAATGATGAAGGTATTTGTCAAAAAATTTTAAGTTTTGAAAAAAAAGATGATGGTTTAACACATTTTGTATCAAATGACTTTTCTGATGAAGATAAAAAAAAAATAATTGATGAAACTTCTAATTTTAGAAATATTTTAATGAGTGCTGATTATTTTAATGATGCATATAATAAATATTTAATGTGTAAAAATTATGCTTCAAATGAAAAATTTAATGATGCTGATTATTTTACTAATCAAAAAAGTGAACTTTTTTATTTTTTAAGTTCATATAATGAATTAAAATTATTTAAAATTTTAGAATCTTTTTACAAAAGCAAAAAATAATATATAATATAAATATAAAAATTTAAAAAAGTAATTTTAGAAAATTATTTATAAATGATTATAATATTTATTTATTAAATTTCTTTTTCTATTCATAATATGTCTCAAATTAGTTATTCAAATGGAAATATTTATGGAAAATTTAATAATGATTTTTTGTCATCATCGGAAAGACAAAAATTAGAAGATTCATTTTTAAAAAATAATGTAAATATTCTTGAAAAAGAACAATTTTTTAATTATTATCTTTCAAAAGACAACAAAGAAATGTTAGATAATATGTCTATGTCAGAAAGTTCATCAATAAAAAGTTATAAAACTATAAAGGAAATTTTAATAAATAGAGACGACTCATTGTTTTTTGATGAATTTTCAAATCTTTCTTTTTCAATTGAAACAACAATTTTATTTAAACAAATGAATTCAAACAATTATATAGAATCATATTTAATATTAAATAAACATTTATTACTAATTTTAAAGAGAAATAAAACAGAGGATCAAAATGATAATTCATTTAATTCTGATTATAAATTAAAAGAATCATTTACACATTCAAATAATAAATATAATAAAATAGGATTTAAATTTAAAGAAATTAAAAAATTATATGATATAAATCATCCAATATTATGTTTAAATTTTAATTTAATAACTGCAAAAGTAACAGGAGATGAAAAAAATAATGAAATTTTAATTAAAGTATTATCAAATAAAATATTAATTTTCAAATTAAAAACACTAAAAAATAACAAAAAATTATTCCAATCATTATTACAAAATATAAGTCTAAATATATCATTAAGTAATGGATATATTTTAAATTTATTAACAATAAGTTTAGAAAAAGACTTTTATTTATCATATTATATATCTTTAAATGATTTTGAATCAAAAGCAAATACTGGTGATATTTTATTATTTAAAGGAAAACAAATTCATTCAAAAATTCAAAGATGTTATACAAAAGATAAATATGATCATGTTGCAATAATTCATAAAAAATATCATAATTTATTTATTTATGAAGCTACATCAAATCAAGGTTGCAGAGAAAAATCTTGGCATGAATTTATTTGCTGTGAATGGTATTTATATTATCAAAAAGTAGCTTTTAGAAAATTAATAATTAATGAAAGTAATTATGAAATTAAATGTAATATTATTAATAATATAAATGATAAATTTGATAATTTTTTAAATTTAACTGAAGGAAAAAGTTATAAAATGAAAATAAGTTCAATTGTTTGTGGATGTAAAGATATAGATTATCAAAATAAAAATAAATGGAAAAAAAAAAAAGGTTTTATTTGTTCCTCTTTAGTTTTTGGTGCTTATTTAGATTTAGGTATTTGTGAAATAACTAAAGATATTGAACAAATTCTTCCTGGAGATTTTTCACATGATAAAAATTTAAAATTAAATAAACCTTTTGATTTATCTCCTGAAATTATTATTGATTTTTCATCATGATTTCTATTATAGGATATAATATAATTTTTTATCTTTGAATGTTTATAATTAATAAGTTAAATATAAATATATTTATATTGTATATTATATTATATCAAAAATAAAATAAATGAAATATTATTTTATAAAAAATATTTTTTTGGTTTCAAAAATAAAATTTATTAATTAAGTATTTACTATTAAAAAAATCAATTTTCGAATAAAATATAATATTATTCATAATATAAATTTTAAATATTATTGGTGATATAAAACCAAATAAAAATAATAAAAAATAAAATTCCCAAAAAAAAAAAAATAATATATATATTAAAATAAAAACAATATATTTAATTAAAATTCATAATTATAAAAAATAACATAATATAATTTTCATAATTTAAATAATCGGATATTTAATCAAAAAAATTATATAAAAAATGCAATCAGTTGACGATGCAGGAGCTAGATTAAGAAAGGCATTATACGGAAATCAAAAAGATAAAGAAAAAGAAGTTTTAGAAATAGTAATAAATAATGATTTAGAAACTCGTCTTTCAATCGCAAAATATTATGAAGCAGTATATACAACTCCATTACAAGATGATTTAAAAGCAAAATTAAATCCTCATTTTAGAAATTTAGTAATGGATCTTTTCTTATCTCCAGTTGATTATGATGTTCAACAATTAAAAACTTCATTTAAAGGATTTTCAATTGATGAAGGTGTAATTTTTGAAATTTTAACAAGTAGATCTTATGAAATGTTACAAGAAATTAACAAATTATATAAAGTACAAAATGGAAAAGAAATAAGACAAGAAATTGAAAAAAATTTTGGAAATCCATTTAAAAAAAATTTAATTACTTTATTAAATACTCAAAGAAATGTAAATTCACATCCAGATAAAGCACAATGTGAAAGAGATGCTGAAATATTATATAGTACTCAAGAAACAAATTGGTCAAATGATGATATCTTTAATAATATTTTTGCTCTTAAATCACCTGAAGAACTTGTATTAATTGGAAGATATTATTATAGAAAAACAGGAGTTACATTAATAGATGCAATTGAAAAAAAAATGAGTGGAAAAGTTAAAACTTTCTTTAGAGAATTATTATATAATGTTATTCTTCCTGCTGAATTATTTGCTGAAAAAATTTATGAAGCTATTAAAGGAATTGGTACTAATACTACTATTCTTAATAGAGTTCTTGCTACTAGAAATGAAATTGATATGCCTGAAATTAGAGAATTATATTTTTGGAAATATAAAGTTAATATGAAAGATGATATTATAGGTGATACTTCAGGAAATTATCAAAATTTGTGTGTTTATTTATCTGAGAAGTAAATTTTTATTATTTAACAAGAATTTTTTATTTTTTTTTTTAAGAATTGAATTTTTTTAGGGATTTTTTTTAATTTAAAATATTATATTTTAACTAAATTTTTTTTTAATAAAATTATTATTAATTAGTTCACTAATTTATTGAAAGTAATTAATAAATATGGGTGAATTTTATCAAAATGATCTTAAACAATTTGAAATACAAATTATGAAAGTTATTGAAGGATATTATCTTCATTTAAAAAATGAACAAATTTCATTTATTCAAGATAAAACAAAAACAAAGGATAAAATAATTGAATATTTAAATGAAAAAAATAATGACAATTTGATTGAAAAGATAAATGAAAAAGATTTATATGATTTACCAAATTTATTAAATTTATGTCAAATATTCTTTGAAGATGTCTATAAAGAAAAAATTAAAGAAAAAAAAAATATTTTTAATTTTAATTTATCTAAAAGAATTTCTTCTGAAATAATTGATTTTAGAAATCATTTTGCTCATACTGAAAAAGTAAGTTCAGAATATATTTTAAGATTTTATGAAAATTTTTATTTTTATTTAAAAATTGTTTGCATACCTGAAATTAAAGATGTATATACAGAATATTTTAAAAAAGATTTAAATATATATATTAAAAAAGCATTAGAAATTAATATACAAAGAACAAGTTCATTTCAACTTTCTTTTAATATGGATAATAATTTAAACAATTTTATTGAAGAGAAACCTATTAAAACTTGTAATTTAAAAGAAAAAGATTTAGAGTATTTATATAATTGTTTAATTCCAAGTTCTTTCCCAAAATTTAAATATGAAGAAAATAAAATTGAAGATGATTCTAATAATATTGACAATTCCATTAATGAATCAGTAAGTATTCAAAATGATATTTCAAATAATAGTACTATAATAAATAATACTAATGAAAAATCATTAATTCAAAATAATTCTATTTTAAATAATTCTGTTATTAAATCAAACAACACAAAAGATGATATTATATCAAAAGAAAATAATGATGAAGATGGGGATATATATGAAGAGGAAGAAGAATTAGATAATAAAACAGTAGAAAAAAATTGTTTATAAATTAATATAATTTTTAATATTTAATATTTATTTATTAATATTAAATAATTGAATATTTTAAAAATAATACTGAAATAATTATTATTTAAAATATTATTTTCAATGTCTAAAACAACAGCCTTTTAAAAATACATATTATAAGCAACAAAAAAACTATAAAATAAAAACATAAACATTAAATCAATACTAAATTTTAACATCAAATAAAAATAACTCCAATCAAAAAATCAAATTTCAAAAAAAAAGAAAATTAAAAAAACAAAAAAAACCCAATAAAAAAATGAAAAAAAAAAAAAAAAAAAAAAAAAAAAAAAAAAAAAAAAAAACAAAAAAAAAAAAAAAAAAAAAAAAAAAAAAAAAAAAAAAATAAAACTGAAATCAATATTACTGAACCCAAAATAAAAACTATAAAAACCCTTTATAAAAAAATTTAATAAAAAAAAAATAAAAAATATAAAATGAGTTCAGACGCAGAAGAAATACGTAACGCAATGAAAGGATTCGGTACAAACGAAGATGCCTTAATAAAAATAGTAGCAAATCGTACAAATGCCCAACGTCAAAAAATAAAAGAAGCTTACAAAACATCATTTGGTCGTGATTTAATATCAGATTTAAAAAGTGAACTTCGTGGTAAATTAGAAACAGCAATGGTAGCATTATTTACAGAACCAATAGAATATGATTGTGATTCATTAAAAAAAGCAATGAAAGGAGCTGGAACTGATGAAGATTGTTTAATAGAAATTATAACATCAAGACCAAATTGGATGTTAAAAAAAATAAAAGAAAAATATAAAGAAAAATATAATAAAGAATTAGAAAGTGATATTAAATCTGATTTACATGGTGATTTAGAAAGATTATTAGTTTCTATATTACAATGTAAAAGAAGTGAAAATAATAATCCTAATCAAGGAGAATGTCAAAAATTAGCTCAAGAATTAGTAAATGCTGGGGAAAAAAGATGGGGAACTGATTCTGCTATTTTTAATAAAATTTTCACTGGATGTTCACCTGCTGAAATAATATGTATTGCAAAAGAATATAATAAAATTCAAGGTCATACTATTTTAGATGGTATTGAAAAAGAATTTTCTGGAAATACTAAAAAAGCTTTAAAGAGTATTGTTTATGCTTTAATTTCTCCTAGTGAGTATTTTGCTACTAGAGTTAAAGATGCTATTAAAGGTTTTGGTACTGATGATAGTCTTTTAATTAGAATTCTTATTACTAGAGATGAAATTGATATGCCACAAATCAAACAGTATTATAAACAATTATATGGTAAGGATATGGTTGAAGATATTAAAAATGATATTGGAGGTGATTATAGGAAGTTAATGATTGAGTTATGTTCTCATTAAAGAATTTTTTTGGATTTTTTTTATTATTTTTAAATAAGGAAGTTTTTTTATTTATTTTAATAAGAATTTTTAATTTAATTTTAATGAGTTTATTAATTGTTTTTTTTATATTTTTTTAATTCTTTTTTTATTATTTTTTTGGGGATTGGGG
>Ga0256407_10011181_pt1 | contig 12466 bp, 9 predicted proteins | sample RumenRJG_04DNA_FD_193489 | JGI IMG/M metagenome (GOLD analysis project Ga0256407, IMG submission 193489) | Bovine rumen microbial communities from Lethbridge, Alberta, Canada - RJG_04 | ecosystem: Host-associated > Mammals > Digestive system > Stomach > Rumen | place: Canada: Alberta | collected... | reverse complement strand
CCTGTCCCACAGCTTTTTATCTTCCATGACACAGCGGTTGAGCTCTGTAGTTACCCCGCCCGGATCTATGCTGTTACAGGTTGCTTGAGGTGCAAGCCTGAGAGCCACATTCTTTGTATAAGCCAGAATACCGCCCTTGCTGGCAGCGTATACCGGAAATTCCGATCCCGTGTGAGCGGAAGCAGAACCTATATTGACTACTGCCTTGATACAGCTGCTGCCGATAGCATAGTGCTCAGTAACGTTTATTACGCCCTTCAGATTGACGTCGATATCTCTGTTCCCTTCCTGAATGCCTGCACAGTTGATCAGCACTTCAGGCAAAACTCCCTCCGGAAATGTAGCAGGGTCTGTAACATCTGCTATGTGATGCGTGTAGTTTTCATTTATGAGAGTGGATCCGCTTATGTCAAGGCCATGGACCACGTGTCCCCTGTCCAGGAAATACTCTGCAGTCGCTCTGCCTATCCCGCCTGATGCACCCGTTATCATAACTATCATGCCGTTCTCCTATTTTGAAAACGCGTAATCGAGATACTGCTTGCCGACATTTTCGTCATCCCAGCGATTGCTTACCCTGTAACCGAACGGACTGAATATCACTTCGCACAGAAGCTCTGCGACGGCACCTGTAACTGAGCACATCAGCACCTGAGCTGCTGACCATCCGAAGAAATGGTACGAAACAATAAGTGCAAATGTCAGGTTATCTACGAACTGTGCGATCCCTGTCGAGATGAAAGAGCGCATGGCAAAGGCTTTGTATCCGCTGTATGTCAGGCGCTTTGCGACAGCATGATTGATAAGAGAGTTGCATATCGCTGCGGCAAGCATGGCAATACTGCTGCCCATTACGACATACCAAGTGCCTCCGAATGTAGCATTAAGAGCACTGTTGACTTCAGTCATCCCTGTGGAATAGTACTCTCCCCACATGCCCGGGGTAAGCGACATGAGCTTGAAGATCAGTGTAGCAATAAGGTTGATCATAAGTGCAAGAATAGAAACCTTGGCCGCTGCTCTCGGACCAAAGCGCTTGCAGATCATATCCATACACAGAAAGCTTATCCAGCTGAGGGGGAATCCGCAGTCAAGTGCGAAATACTTTACAGAAATAAGTTCCTTATTAGCGAGAAGGTTCATCATGATGACGCTCACGACGAACAGAGTAATGACGAGAGACGGAACATTGCGCAGCAGGATGCGGTAATCGTCCATCTCCTTTTTGATGAATTGCATATTAATTATCTCCTTTGGTTTTAGTATTTTACAAGCAGGATATCGGACCCGAACTGCTTGATGCCCCTTCTTACGGTAAGGCACGGACCAATTATGGCACCGGACAGACTGAATGTCAAATGGTGATTTTTCAACTGAGCAATTTGTTGAACAAATTCCCCAAATCCAATTGAAAAATCGCTGTGAATATGTCAAAATTGAGCTGCTATACTTAAAAAACGACATATTCTCGGCGATTTTTCGCTAAACGATGAAGTTTTTCATCGCTTTTCATGATTTTATCAACGAAAATAGCGTCAGTCAACAGGAAAGCGTTGAATTTCTTCATCAAAAGCGTGTTTTCCCACCTTTTTTTGATGGGAACAGATGAATTCTCTGCTATTTAGGAGGTAAAATCTTGGATTTCCTAGATAAAATTTATGCTTTCTGTACTGAGCACAACATCTCTGTAACCCGTTTCGAGCGAGAGGCAGGCATAGCCAAGGGGCTCATTTCAAAATGGAAGAGTCAGGGCTTTAAGCCAAGCTATAATACTCAGAAGAAAATAGAAGCATATATGGGCATACCCTCTGAAAATCTGATGCGCAAGATTCCAGATGCTGCATCTGCAGATTCAGCCTATCCGGCGCAGCCCGATATGGTAAGGGACGCTTCCGTCAGATATATTCCCGTGCTGTGGGATGTTGCCGGGTCCGCATCTTCTGATAAAGAGAACATCGCATCATATATCCCCGTATTTCCTGATATGCTCTCTGACCCCGACAACTGTTTTGCTATGAAAATAACTGACAGCAGCATGCTCCCTGAACTGGACCCGGGCGATGTCGTCATCGTTCAGAGATGTGAGCAGCCTGATCACGGAGATATAGTCGTTGCCTGCTCCCCGGGAAAGCCTGCGGTATGCAGAAAGCTTGTACGGGAAGAAGAGGGCATCGTCCTCCAACCCTTCAACAGGCATTTTGACTCAGTCAGCTACAGACATGAGGAAATGGATATGCTTCCTCTGATGTTCGTCGGAAGAGTCATCGGCATGCACAGAGATATAATCGGCAAGTCGGACGAATAAGAGCATGTGACATGCTCCCGCCACTTATAGAAATGGAGGGGGCTTCTCGCTAAGTTATGTTAAAAGAGCATACATATTCTGCATGAACAAAGCAGATATGTATGCTCTTTTTCTTATCAGTACACAGTTGTCCGGATATCGTCTTATCCTTCTACTCTGATGCTCTTGATCTTCTGATCGACAAGCGGCTTATCCATCCTGTTCCTCTTGCTCATGACTATCTTATCAGCAACAGCCATTCCCTCAATGACCTTTCCGAAGGCAGCATACTGACCGTCAAGATGAGGCGATGTAGTCGTCATGATGAAGAACTGCGATCCGCCTGAATTCGGGTTCATAGCTCTTGCCATGGAAAGCACTCCTCTTTCATGCCTGAGATCGTTTTTGAATCCGTTAGCGGTGAACTCACCCGGGATCGTATATCCGGGACCTCCCATTCCTGTTCCCTCAGGGCATCCTCCCTGGATCATGAAGCCCGGGATGACTCTGTGGAAGATCAGTCCGTCATAGAACCCGCTGTTAGCGAGCTTTTCAAAATTCTCAACAGTTTTAGGTGCGATATCTTCGTAAAGTTCACCCTTCATGATACCGCCGTCTTCCATCTCGATAGTAAATTTTTTCATTTTCTTTCCTCCATGTTGTTATATGAAAATGCATCCCGTGCGGGCACATTATTCGACTGACTTGAGCGATTCTGTCATTGAGACATTTCTCAGCCGCCTCTGCATCGCGAGATTTACGAAAGCAGCAAAAACGAATGTCAGCAGCACCGCCAGTACTATGTCTTTGTTAGTGATCCTCGGTTCGAAGTATATCATCTTGATGACTATGTTGTCGATGACAAAGCGGAGCAGCCATTTACCCGCCGGTATTCCGACCACCGCGGCTATGGCCGTAAGAAACAGATTCTCACGGAACACATACTGTGATACTTCGAGCTGATTGAATCCGAGAACTTTGATGGTCGCAATTTCCCTTATACGTTCGGTTATGTTTATGTTGGTCAGATTGTAGAGCACTATGAACGCGAGAAGCGCGGCTGAAAGGATGACCACGTAGACGATAAGGTTAAGGCTCTCCATCATCCTGGCAACGCTGTCCCTCACATCGAGATTGACCGATACAGCGATCGTGTTCTCATAGTTGGCTGCCTCGGTAGCAGCAGCCCGGATCATATCATCAGTTACTGTATCTTCAGCGGTCTCTTCTGTTTCCGCTGATCCCCTGTCAAGCTTGACCAGGGCAGACTTGATATCAGGATCGCGGCCGAAAGCCTGTCTGTATCCTTCCTTGCTGATATATATGCTGTCGTACACATAATTATCAGATATAGCAGTTACTTTGAACGTCGCCTCCTTGTATCCGTCTCTGATCCTGATGGTGTCACCGGCATTGACATTGTAATCGTGGCTGATCTTTTTGACCAGGACCGCTTCACCGACGCCCGGGAACTCGACCGGCTGATCTCCCGTATGCAGATCTATGAATCTGCCGAAATCCTCAGGATCTGCCGCGGTGCATGTGACATTTTCATTGCCGCTGTCAAGGAGAAGTGTGACATCCGCCTGATGCAGAAAGATCATCTCATCCGGTCCTATGCCTGCATTTTCCTCCATATAATCGGTGAAGTCCTGCTGCCTTTCGGCATTCATGTTTTTGCTGAAGATCGTCCTGAAGTCGTAAAGCGATATTTCATCAAACTGGTAATCCGCTACCTTGGCTATCGTGGTGTTGATGCCCATGCCGGCTATAAGCAGAGCTGTGCATCCGCTTACGCCCAGGACCATCATGAGAAATCGCTTCTTGTCTCTGAAGATATTTCTTATGGATACTTTGTACAGAAAGCTTATGCGTTTCCAGAGAGGACCGATCCTCTCAAGCAATATCCTCTTGCCTGCCGGAGGGGTCTTAGGTCTGATCAGATCAGACGGTGACACCTTGAAATCCTGGGATATCGATACCCACGTAGCACCCATGGAGCACAGCAGAGCTGCCGCAAGTGACATGAGTCCGAGCCTGGCATCCAGGATGTAGTCCACTTCATCGCTGAAATCATACATCATCGTATATGCATGCCATATGACAGACGGAAAGACCTTGCAGCCTATGAAGAATCCGCAGACAGAGCCGGCAAAAGCAGCGCTCCCGGAATAGAACATATACTTGCCGACGATCTGAGCATTGCTGTAGCCGAGAGCCTTGAGGACTCCTATCTGTGCCCTCTGCTCGTCTATCATCCTTGTCATGGTCGTCATGCACACCAGAGCTGCAATGAGGAAGAAGAATGCGGGGAATATCTTGGCTATATTGCTGACGATGCTCGAGTTGCTGTCAAAAGAAGAATATCCGGCATTCTCCTCACAGGACATCGCATATGATGTCCCGGTCTCCATGTCATCGATCTTCTGCTGCGCTTCGTCAAGCTTGTCCTTTGCATCATCGAGTTCCCTCTTCGCCTTATCGAACTCGTTTTCCGCCTTCCGTTCCTCTCTTTTGAGAGTTTTTCTGCCTTTATCGATTTTTTTCTGCTGCTTTGCGATCTCATCGAGGCCGTCATCCGCCTGCTTAAGACCGCCCTTTGCCTGGGAAATACCCTCTTCAAGCTTTTTTTTGCCTGCCTCAGCTTCACCAAGCTTGGTATTGATCGTACTGAGTCCTGAGTTTATCTCCTTTATCTGTCCGTCGACACCGGCTATCTGTCCGTCAATACTGTCTATCTGTTTTTTGATCTCAGATATCTGAGCGTTATATGAGTCTGCATTGTCCGGATCCTGTTCAGCAGCCGCTTCGAGCTCACCTTTCTTGCTTTCAAGGCCGGACTTCGCCTGTTTCAGCTGCTCTTTTCCGTCATTTGCCTTAGCCAGACCTGCCTCGGCCTTACTCTTCTCTCCCTTCAGGGTCTCGATGCCCTTCTCTGTCTCTTTAAGCTGTGTTTCAAGGCTCTTTACAGTTCCCTGGAGCTCTGATTTTGCCGCCTTGGCCTTTTTTCTGGCTCCTTTTATCTTTTTCTCGCCTTTATCGAGTTTATCTTCAGCCTTGTCCAGCTTTTTTTCGGCCTTGGCTTTTTCATCTTCGTATTTTGCAAGATTGTCTTCATACTCCTGCTTCTTTTCATCCAGCTCTTCCTGAGCGTCTGCCATTGCCGTTTCACGTCTGGCTTCCGTGATGCGCTCAGCAAGATCTTTCATGGCATCCTCTGAACTGTCTGAGAGTTCTGACTTTTCTTCTGTGAACGGAGCTCCGTCCCCTTCAAGCGTCAGATAAAGCTGTGTGTAATAGTCGGTATCGAATTCCGATCTGTCTATGAAGAAAAAAGTCTCCAGCTTTCCGTTGCCTATATCCGTGGATCCTCGCTGATAGTCAAGGTATATAGGAGTGTTGACCGTACCCACTATCTTGTATTCACGGTGGCCGAATATGTCAAGTGTGTCCTCATCGTTAGAGTCGGTAAGCACGATCGTACCGCCTGTCTTATAGCCCTCGCTGTCTATATGATAGTCATCAACAACGCATTCATCACTTTTCTCAGGCAGTCTTCCGGAGACCAGCCTCAGCGTATTGATCTTATCGGGAAGCGAGATCGCTTTAAGGGCATATTCATCTGCCGGACCGGAAGATGCCATGACATCTACCTGGACAGATCCCTCAGCACCGGACACTCCCTTCTCAGCCTTTGCCATCTCAACGCTGTCATCATCGATTCCGTATGACGATATGAGCATGTAGTCGTACATATTGTGATCAGTAAGATAGCGCGTGGCTGTGCTGACCATGGATGCCTTGCAGTCTTTCAGACCGGAGAAAAAGCCCACTCCAAGAGCAACGATCGCGAAGATCGCCAGGTATCTGGCAAGCGATGTGCGTATTTCTCTCAGTGTGGACTTCTTAAGCATTTACCATTCTATCTCAGCGATCGGTACAGGATCCGGATTGACCCTGACATCCTGCACCCTTCCGCTCCTGACACTTATCACCCTGTCAGCCATAGGTGTTATCGCTTTATTGTGGGTGATTATGATGACTGTGGTACCCATATTTCTCGCCTGATCCTGGAGAAGCTGGAGTATCTGCTTTCCTGTCATGTAATCAAGAGCACCTGTAGGCTCGTCGCACAGAAGCAGCTTGGGATTTTTCGCAAGTGCTCTTGCTATAGCGACTCTCTGCTGCTCTCCGCCGGAAAGCTGTCCCGGGAAGTTGTTCATCCTCTCTCCAAGCCCGACAGCTCTCAGTGTATCCGCAGGATCGAGCGGATCCCTGCAGATCTGTGTAGCAAGGGATACATTCTCAAGTGCTGTAAGATTCTGGACGAGGTTGTAGAACTGGAATACGAATCCTATATCATGTCTTCGGTACTGTGTCAGCTCACGCAGGCTCATCCCGCTGATCTCTCTTCCGTCGAGTACTACCCTGCCGCTTGTCAGCGTATCCATTCCGCCCAGGATATTGAGCAGAGTGGTTTTTCCGGCTCCCGACTCTCCGACCACCACGGCGAGCTCGCCTTTTTTCACGCTGAAAGATGCATCCGCAAGGGCTTCAATGTCGACCTCTCCAACGTGATAGACCTTGCGGACATTTTCGAAGAGAACATAAGCATCCTTTCCGTCTGCAGCCGCATCAGATGCCGCCTCTCTTGAGGCAGCCATATTCTTGACCATCTGTATTTCTGTATTTCTGTCCATAATCTATCGTCAGATAAAAATGTTGATGCAGCCGATGAGAAGACCTATCAGCGCTCCGAGGCTGACGATCATGTTGAGTTCCTCTTTCATGACCTGCAGCACGCCCTTTTCGAGTTCCTCGACTGACATGGAATTGATCTTGTCTTCAACTATAGATGCGACATCTATGCGCTTAAGCGCGGAATTTACAGCATTTACTACCGACTCACGGTATGCTTCAGTCAGTTTTTTGCGCACGAATTCAGGGTCATAGCCGGCCTGCTCGAGAACATGCAGAGGTGTCCTCTCACCGAGATCGTGTATGCGGCTCTCGGTTATCTCAGATATCATCTCAGGCGCGTGCACGAAGATGAATTCCTCCATCTTATCACTGACTGACTTCATGGCCTTATCGATAAGATTGTCCGATACAACGAGACGCAGCAATCCGTTACGTGCAGCCTGCTCTCTGAGGACCCTTCTGCCCTCATCGCGCACAAGTGCAGGTATGTCCATCCTGAGAAGAGCATCTGTGATCTTGGTCTCAAGCAGCTCGACAAAACTCTTCTCAAGCTTGTCATACTTTTCCGGACTTCCGGTGAGGATTATCCCCGTGTCACGGATATTTTCATCGAGGATACTCATGACCTTGTCAATAAGAGGTCTCTCTACCTCTTCGGTCAGGAGTCTCCCTGATATGTCTTCTCGTGTAAAAAGGTCGTCCTGAACTATCTTTCCGGCAGCCTTGGCAAGACGTGCTTTGCCCTTCGGGATAGCTCCCGGAGTGAAAGGCACACGGTGGCCGAATATACGCTTTTCTTCATGCGGGAAGAAAAGCATCTTAACTGCTATGAGATTGGTAAAGTATCCGATAACAGCCCCTATTAAAGGCGGCAGTAAATAGTGAGCAAAAAATTCCATAAATATCACATCCTGTCTCTTATCTCTGCTGCATTTGCCCTGAGAAGTTCGCGGTGAATGCCTTCCCTGCCCACTGAATGCGAAGCTATACGGCTGAGATCATTGTGGGACCCGATGACCCATAGTATGTCCCCTTCTTCTATCAGCATATTCGCGTCAGGCATCATGTTGGCATAACCTCCGCGCTCAAGCCCGAGTATCATGCAGTGTGACCTGGCGGTTATACCGCTCTTCTTGATAGGCTTTCCGACAAACGGCTCTGTTCCCCTGACCTTGATCACAGCACACGCAAGTGCGTGTTCGTTGTCAGGATATGCTCCGTCGAGGAACTCCTTGAGAGTACGTATATTGACATTCTCTTTCAGCTCAAGCGTTTTGCTGAATGTCATCAGTGACTGTCTGTCCCCTATAACATACACTTTATCACCTGCCTGCAGGACTGTCCTTGCAGGCGGCATTGTCATTCTTTTGTCTCCCCGTCTGATCTTGACAACATATACCGAGCCCTTTCTGCCCCAGTCGAGTTCCAGAATCGACTTGCCGGCATATGAAGCTCCTTCAGGAACGAACCACTCGAAAATACTGTAGTCCTCTTCGAGCCAGTGCTGATCGCTCCTGCTGCCGCCCCTTTCTTCCATCGTTTTCTGATTGAGATTGGAAAGAAATTTCGTCTCGAGCTGCAGATAGTATGTAGCGATAAAATCGCTCCTGGTAAGCAGATACACAAGGATCGGTGCAACGATAAGCAGTACACCCTTGATATCGAACAGGTATATAAGCGGGATGACCGCTATGGACATCATGACTGCGAATTTCAGCATGATGAGAACTACAAGCGGAGGCCGATTGGACAGCCTGTCCATCCACAGCTGTGTAAAAGCCACACTGCGGTTCCCCAGATACGGTCGTGAAAAGATGATCATTATAGCATATATCAGGACGGTGGTCACTACCCGCGAAGCAGTTCCTCCGAGCGGGACACTCAGAAACGGCTGAACCAGCTTACATCCGGCAAGTGCAGTTACCAGCATGGTGCTTCCGTATATCGCTGTCTTGAGGAAGTTGTCCCTGAGGACTATCTTCCACTCGGATGTGTGCTCCTCAGCATCCTGGTCTTCGGAAGTATAGCTTTCAATCCTGCGTTTCAGTACAGGCGGTATCGCGCCTGTTATCATTTCTACTATACGGTCAGACTGCCGGATCATAACAGGCGTTATCATGATAGTAAGTATGGATGCCGCTACGATGACCGGATACAGGTAGCTGTCCATAACACCGAGCGATATTCCGAGGCCGGCGATTATGAAAGAAAACTCCCCGATAGGAGCCAGCGCAGCTCCGCCTCTTACAGCAGTATCGATATCCTGGCCGGAAAGGATCATCCCGATAGTAGCGAATATGAGTTTTGCCAGCACAGCAATGATCGCTATAGGTACTATCGAGGTCCATCTTTCAGCTATGGTCTGAGGGTCAACCATCATTCCAACAGACAGGAAGAATATAGCTCCGAACATATCCTTGATGCCGCCTGTCACCCTTTCGACGTTGTGAACATACTTGGTACCCGCAAAGAATGACCCTGCAAGAAATGCGCCGAGCTCCATGGAGAAACCCAGCTGTTTTGCCAGCAGTGCCATCAGGAAACAGAATCCCAGGCTGAGAAGCGTCAGCATCTCATCACTCATGTATTCCATCACGCTATCGAGAAATGTCGGAACAAAATATATACCCAGTATTAGCCACAGCACCAGATAGCAGACCATCAGAGCGAGTCGTCCGGCAACCGATCCTGTGCTGCCTCCCTGGCTTATCGACATGGTCGTAAGTATCACCATCATGAATACCGAGATCACGTCTTCCATTACAAGAGAGCCCATGACCAGCCGGGCGAATTTCTTTTCGTTGAGATCCATCTCCTCCAGGCATTTCTGGATAACGACAGTCGAGCTGATAGAAAGCATTACGCCCAGAAACAGTGAGTTCATGACGGACATGCCCAGAAGCAGCCCGAAACCGTATCCGATGAAAAGCACTCCCGACATCTTGACCAGAGCAGAAACGATAGCGGTACTCCCTATATCTGCGATCTTGTGGAAATCGAACTCCAGCCCTATGTGAAACAGGATGATGACTACCCCTATCTCACTCCAGGTCTCTATGGAAGCAGCGCTGCCTACATCCATAAAGAGCGGGAAGTGCGGTCCTATCATAAAGCCCGCAAGAATATATCCCAGGATAGTCGGTATCCTGAGTCTTTTGAACAAAATCGTAACTATCGCGGCTGTTGTCAGCATTACCGCGAGATCTATTATCAGCTGAGGAACTTCCATTTGCTATTTTTTACCTTATCAGTACTTGAGACCTGTCCTTATATTTTTCCAGCCCGGCATAAATCTGTCCATCAGAGCGTAAAAGTCCTTACCGTGACCGGGTACGACCGTATGCACCAGTTCGTGCAGGATCACATAATCAAGTTCCGTATCCGATCTGGTTGCAAGCATAAGGCTGAAATTAAGATGGTGCGTCCTCGTGTTGCAGCTGCCCCACCTGGTATGCATATCTCTGACAGTCCATCCGTTCGCTCTGAGGCCCGTGCGCCTTTCGATCTCAGGGAGCCTGGCAGCTATCCTGCGTTTAAGATCAGCTCTGCGTCTCTCCTTCTCGGCAGTATCCGCAGGTGCGGGATGAGCTGCAGTCCTGCGCCTGATGCGCTCTACACTGTTATCTATCCAGCTGCGTTTGCTGCGCACAAAAGCAATGATCTCCCTGTCAGTGATTATATACGGAGCGCTGATCAGTATCCGGCCTTTGGGCTCAGTGATACGCATGTTCATTCTTTTGATACGCTTTTTGGTGACTTCCACCTTAAGCCCGTCAATATATATCGTTTTGGTCATACATAGTTATTTTATCAGAATTTGGTATTATTTTACAGATGGCAAGAAAAAGGACTCATCCGAAGATGAGTCCTTTGTTGTCATAACAATTACTGTCGCTGTATTACTTCCAGCAGTCTACCTTGTCATCGGAAAGTCCGATATCAGCAGCCTTGAAATGAGGAGCCTTGCCTTCTTTCTTCTGCTTTGTGTAATCGTCGAGAGCCTTGACAGCAACTCCACCGATGATCGCGATGGTAGGAATGTTGCATACTACCATGAGGCCCTGGAACATATCAGCTGTATCCCATACGAGACCTGCGCTCGAGATAGCTCCGAGGAATACGAGGACGATAGCGATAACTCTGAAGATCGTAACCTCTGTCTTGCTCATGTCTCTCTTGAGGATGAACGCGAAGCAGCCTTCGCAGTATGAGTAGTTACCGATCAGAGTTGTGAACGCGAACAATGTCATCGATACAGCGATGAAGATAGGTCCGAATCCGCCGAGTGATGTGTGCAGGCATGTCTGTACATAGCCGGCAGCATTAGCTCCGCCATCCTCTAATACGAAGTCAGCAGGGCTGACTTCCATTGTGGACAGGCACATGAATGCTGTTGCAGAGCAGATCAGAAGTGTATCTATGAATACGGACAGTGTCTGAACGAGACCCTGCTTTACCGGGTGAACTACATCAGCCTTAGCAGCGGCGTTCGGAGCAGAACCCATACCAGCCTCATTGGAGTAGAGACCTCTCTTAAGTCCCCACATGATTACCGATCCGGTGAATCCTCCGAAGATTGCCTGGAAGTCGAATGCTGTGCTGAAGATCAGTCCGAACATTGCTCCGAAGTTCTTAGCGTTGAGTACGAGAACGACGAGGGAAATAGCAACGTAGAGAACGCCCATAACCGGTACGAGGAATCCTGTTACGTCTGTCAGTTTCTTAGCGCCTCCGAGGATAGTAGCTGCAAAGAATACAGCGAGGATAACTCCGATTACCATCGGTGTGGACTTTTCATTATAGAAACTGAAAGTAGCGAATGTTGACTGCAGATTGTATGCAGCAAGCATGTTGTAACCAACGGCATATGTGAAGATGATCAGGATCGAGAACACCACGCCGAGCCATCTCTGGCCGAGAGCGTTCTGCATGTAGTACGAAGGACCTCCGTAAAATGTGCCGTCATCTGCTTTCTTCTTGTAGATCTGTGCCAGTGTCGACTCGATGAAGGCATTAGCGCCGCCGAAGATAGCGGTGATCCACATCCAGAAGATGGCTCCCGGACCACCGAGTATGATAGCCGTACATACACCGATGATATTTCCGGTACCTACACGGGAAGCTGTCGAAACCATCAGAGCTCCGAATGATGAGATGCCCTTTTCATCAGCAGGTTTCTCGCTGACAACTTTGAACATCTCCGTGAACATACGTACCTGTACGCCTTTGGTTCTGATCGTGAAGTAGATACCTACTGCGATCAGAAACAGTGGTACGATGTAAGGCTGATACAGAATGTTGTTCATAAAACCAACAAATGAACTCATAATAAACCCTCCATTAAACCATATTTCCTTATATGAGGCCTTTTGGTGTGCTGCGATAATGCAGGCACAATAAATGCCCCTTTTTGATGTTTAATTCTAACAAAAAAAGGAGCGGCTTGTCTATAAGTATGCTGAAAATGTATAAATGTATACA
>Ga0256407_10011176_pt1 | contig 12467 bp, 10 predicted proteins | sample RumenRJG_04DNA_FD_193489 | JGI IMG/M metagenome (GOLD analysis project Ga0256407, IMG submission 193489) | Bovine rumen microbial communities from Lethbridge, Alberta, Canada - RJG_04 | ecosystem: Host-associated > Mammals > Digestive system > Stomach > Rumen | place: Canada: Alberta... | reverse complement strand
ACGCAGACAAGTCAGGTCGAACATATCGAACATCGGATGGTTCAACTCAGCGATAAACATCGTGGGCACACCATAGACGGCGGTACATCTTTCCTTATGGATGGAAGCCAGCACCACGAGGGGATCGAACTTCTCTACCATCACCTCCGTACAACCGTGCGTCAGACAGTTCATCGTGGCAAGCACCACACCGAAGCAATGGAACAGCGGCACACAGACGCAAAGTTTATCATCCTGCGTAAAGCCCATGTTCTCACCAGTGAAGTAACCATCGTTCGAGATACCATAGTGCGTCAGCATCACACCCTTGGGGAAGCCTGTCGTACCAGAAGTATATTGCATGTTGCACACATCGTAGCAATTCACGTTCTTCTTCATCTCGTCGAGTTCCTCATCCTCCACGTTCTGCCCCAACAGCAACAGCTCTGCTGTGTTGAACATACCACGATACTTCTCCATACCGATGAACACCACGTTCTTCATGTAGGGGAATCGCTCACTGTTCAGATGACCGCGTTCGCAGTTCTTCAACTCAGGCAGCATCGTGTAGGTCATATCGACATAGTTACAATCCCATGTACCATCCGTGATACAAAGGGTATGCATGTCAGAGTCCTTACAAAGATACTCCAGTTCGTTCTGCTTGTAGTTCGTGTTCACCGTCACCAGCACGGCACCGATCTTCGCCGTTGCATAGAGGAACGTCAACCAGTCGGGCACGTTCGTGGCCCAGATACCCACGTTAGAGCCCTTCTTCACGCCGATGGCGATCAAGCCCTTGGCGAGATTATCCACACGCTCGTTGAATTTGCTCCAGGTGAAGCGCAGATCACGGTCGCTATAAACGATGTATTCCTTATCGGGTGTTTTCTCAGCCCAGTATTCGAGCCACTGGCCGAGGGTCTTTTCGTGTAACTGATAACCCTCTGATCCCGTCTCAGCAGGATATGTCCTATCCGGCAGCGGTCTCCCCGCCATATCGTATTTTATATTACTCATAATCAGAACGGGATATAAACCAATGCAAGAATCTTAGCCGACTTACCAGGAGCGCCGTGCAGATGGTGCTTCACGATAGAATCGTAATAGATACTGTCACCCTCCTTCAGCGTATATTTCTCCTTACCGTATTCCACTTCCACTTCACCCTCCATCACGTAGATGAACTCCTCACCCTCGTGAGCTGACAGCTTGTACTCAGGTGTGGTCTCAGGATTGATATCGATGATAAACGGTTCCATATGGCGACCGGCTTTCTGCTGTGCCAGGGGATGATACTCCATATGCTTGCGGGCATCGGTGGCACCATTTGAGAAACTGATGGCGTTGTCACGCTCACGGTCGGCGGCACGCGTCACCACAGGTCCCAGCGCGTCGTTATCGTCCATGAAGGTTCCCAGTCTCACACCCAGTGCTCTGGCTATCTTGATCAGCGGGCCCAGTGAAGGCAGGTTCTGGTCGTTCTCGATACTGTTAATCTGTTCTACTGAAAGTCCTGTGCTCTCAGCGACCTCCTCGATAGAGAGGTTTTTCGTTTCTCTGAGTCCCTTGATTTTAGAACCCACGAAAGTGTTAGTGTTGGACATAAATCTCTATTATTTAAAATACATTATTCATTTTAGGGCGCAAAATTACAACAAAAAAACGAGACTCACAAACTTTGAGCCTCGTTTTTTACCTATTTATTTCGCACGGAGAATTCACAACCGCAATATTGTTGATTATAAAAGTCAAATTCTTTCAGTAATTGATTACGTCTTTCATAGAGCCCTCCCTTGCGCCAGTTCTGCGCCCAGAAGATCGTTCCATCTACCATCTGCTCCGCCTGATGTCCAGCACGTTCTATCTGTTCCAAGCTCTTCCATCGGCTTGATGCCAGCGTGGTGGTGAAATAGCGGATACCGAGTTCTTTCGCTTTCTTGGCAGCCTCAATCAGTCGCAGTGTGAAGCATTGTTCACAACGACGGCCCCGTTCTGGCTCGTCTTCCAATCCACAGACGCCTTCGCGCCATTGCTCGTGATTATAGCCCCCATCAATCCAAGTCAGTCCAAGGCTCTCTGCATGACGTTTACTCTCATTCTTTCGGATCTCATACTCCTCACGCGGCCATATGTTCGGATTGTAATAGAATATCGTAGGACGGACGTCATGTTGTACCAACCACTCGACAATGGCTGATGAACAGGGTGCACAACAGGCATGCAACAAATCCTCCCTGATACCTTCTGGAACTATGATTGCCGGTTTCTTCATCACTTTTATAAATTTTCGGCTGCAAAGATAATCATTTTTCTCTATTTGAGTGTTAATCTTCCCAAAAAACATGTTTGTTACATTTTTATTTCGTATCTTTGTGAATTAATCACAACTAAAAACTTGAAATGATGAATCTGAATCTGACAGCTAACATCAAGTTGCCTGAACATCAGTTAAGGCGACAAGTCATTGAGCTCTGTAACAAGACAGGCAAGCCCCTGTTAAAACTCTCCACCAAGGATTATGTAGATAACGGACTGGGGCACCTCATCGAGCAATTCGACGGACAAGCCGGTCTGGTGAATATCGAAGTGTTCAACGAACTGCAGCACACCATTACGGGATGGCCTGGTGGTAAGCCAGATGTAGATGACAGCACACGCCCTGAGAGAGCTAAGCCCTATCCCAAACGTGTGATCGTCTTCTCCCCCCACCCTGACGATGATGTGATCTCGATGGGAGGCACCATCCGACGCCTGATGCAACAGAAACACGATGTGCATGTGGCTTACGAGACATCGGGTAACATTGCCGTGGCTGATGAAGAGGTGCGTCTATACATGCATTTTATCAACGGCTTCAACAAACTCTTTGCCAACGGCTCCGATGAGGTGATCAAGATCCGTTATAAGGAAATTATGAGTTATCTGAAGCAGAAGGAAGAGGGCGATTGGGATAATCGCGCTGTCCTTACGGTAAAGGGACTGATCCGTCGTGGCGAGGCCCGTAATGCCTGTGGCTATAACCATATTCCGAAGGATCATATCCACTTCCTCGACCTGCCCTTCTATGAGAGTGGCAAGATTGAGAAACTGCCTATGACGGAACGCGATGTGGAACCTATCATGCAGTTGTTGGAGGAGATTCAGCCCCATCAGATCTATGTGGCTGCCGATCTGGCTGATCCTCATGGCACCCATCGTAAATGTACGGATGCCGTGTTGGCTGCCATCGACGAAGAGAAGAAAGCAGGAGCCGAGTGGTTGAAGGATTGTCGTGTGTGGATGTATCGTGGTGCCTGGGCTGAATGGGATGTAGCCGATATTGAGATGTGCGTGCCGATGAGTCCTGAGGAACTGCGAGAGAAACGGAACGCCATCCTCCGTCATCAGAGTCAGATGGAGAGTGCGCCTTTCTTGGGCAACGACGAACGTCTGTTCTGGCAACGGGCGGAGGACAGGAACCGAGAGACTGCCAAGCGTTACGATGCTCTTGGTCTGGCCTGCTACGAAGCGATGGAAGCATTTGTGGAGTATAAATTCTAATGATTTGCAACGGACTACAGGACAAAAAGGACAAAGGATCATGAAGATTACAACCTATTATTTCAAAGTGATGGTGCTGCTGGCACTGAGTGGCCCTGTGTGTGCTGCAACGGCCAACTATGAGATTGTGCCGTTGCCTCAGCAGATCGTCATGCAGAAAGGTGGACCGTTTGTGCTCGAAACGGGTGTGGAGATACTGGCAATGGCTGCCCTCCAACGTGAAGCCGAGTTCTTAAAACAATATCTGAAAGAGGTAACGAGTATCGACCTGCCTATCGCACAGAAATATAATAAGAAAGGGCACTACATCAAACTGACCATCTCACCTAAGGTAAAGGAGGCAGAAGGTTATATCCTCACCGTCAGCCAGAAAGGCATCCGCATCGAAGGAGGCTCGGCTGCTGGTGTGTTCTATGGCATCCAGACACTGAGGAAAGCCGTCAAGGAAGGTGCCGTCCTGCCTGCAGTCATCATTACCGATGCCCCCCGTTTCGTCTGGCGAGGTATGCACCTCGATTGTTCGCGTCATTTCTTCTCAACGGATTTCGTGAAGAAGTTCATCGACCTGCTGGCACTCCACAACATGAACCGTTTCCACTGGCATCTGACAGACGACCAAGGTTGGCGCATTGAGATGAAGAAGTGGCCCAAGCTAATATCAGTAGGTTCACAACGCACAGGTACCATCATCGGCACCAACTCCGACATCGACGATGGTATTCCCTATGGTGGCTATTACACACAAGACGAGGTTCGAGAGATTGTAGCCTACGCTGCAGACCGTCATATCACCATCATCCCAGAGATTGATATGCCTGGCCACATGCTTGCAGCCCTTGCCAGCTATCCGGAGTTGGGTTGTACAGGTGGCCCTTATCAGGTGGGGCACTACTGGGGTATATATAAAGATGTGCTCTGCATCGGCAATGAGCGCGTCTATGAGTTTATCGAGGATGTCCTGACGGAGATCATGGACCTCTTCCCCTCTGAGGTAATCCATATCGGTGGCGACGAGGCTCCCACAGATCAGTGGCTTAAGTGTCCCAAATGTCAGGGATTAGGACAAACGCATTTCACCAAGCGTGTCTTCGACTTCCTCACTTCCAAAGGTCGTCGTGCCTTAGGATGGGACGAGATCCTCGAAGGCTCTCCTGAAGATGCGATGATCATGTCGTGGCGAGGTACGGAACCTGGTGCGAAAGCAGCAGAGACAGGTCACGATGTTGTCATGTCACCTACGACCTACTGCTATTTCGATTACCAACAGGTGGAGGAAGCGCTGTTCGAACCCAGTCGCTGTGGCGGTTGTATCTCCATTGAGAAGGTCTATAGTCTCGATCCTGCTCCTGACAGTCTCTCCGTGACAGCCCGTCAACATATCCTCGGCACACAGGCTAACCTATGGACGGAGTACATCACCAACGAGGCGATGCTGGAGTATCAGGCACTGCCACGTATGTCCGCACTCTCAGAAGTGCAGTGGACACAACCAATACGTAAGGATTATGAGGCCTTTAAGGAACGACTGACTCGACTGACAGCACTCTTTGAACAGTACCATTACCAGTATGCCAAGCATCTCTGGCCAGACAGGCAGATTCCCAGCCGTTGGCTGTTCTAAAGGCCGCGTGCTTTCCAGATGCGGTCTTTAGCGGCATTGATCTCCTGGAACTTCTTTTCGGCAGCCCTGCGAACATCTTCGCCAAGGGCTGCCACTTTATCTGGATGATGTTCAAGGGCGAGTTTGCGATAGGCTTTCTTTACCTCGTTGTCAGAAGCATTCGGACTCACACCCAGCACCTTATAGGCATCTTCGAGGCTATCACCGGAAAGATGGAGCATGGAATCGACTTCCGTCTCGCGCAGACCCATCCAGATGGCACACTCCTTCAGCGCTGTGATCTCACTCTGGGGCACAGAACCATCGGCCTGCGCCACCATCACTAAGTAGTTCAACAACTGCAGACGCTGCGAGTAGTCCATCTGCTGACTGATCTGGGCACAACACTGACGGACAGTCTGCTTAAACTGCTGCCAACCCTCGCGTTTCTGCTCGTCAAAGAGTTTGTTGAGGATCTCATTGCCTTGGCCTACGGCATCATTTCCGAAGTTCTGACGCAGCATCTGACGCACCAGTTCCATCTCCGAGTGCATAGCCTTGCCGTCGGCCTTGATAATATAAGACGAGAGCACCAGCAACGAAAAGAGGAAGCTGTTGCGCTGACCTTGTTGCTGACGCTGACGATAGGCCTGTTGATACATCCCAGAATTTTCTGGGGTGTTCACCCCGTCGAGCATCGAATCAAACAGTGAGCCAACAAGATAGCCAGCCAGAGCGCCCAACGGACCTCCAGCCATCCATCCAATAAATCCTCCAATCCACTTTCCTGCTGCCATAACCTATTTCTTTAATTGTTTTCTATAATATCAATGATGACGCGACGATATGCCACCAGATGATGAGGACCATTATCATGAACCTCACATATCAGGTGGTAACGTCCTTGGGCATCCTGAGGAATCTTGATCGTTGTCGTTGGCATCGTAGGTGTTGCGATCTGCAATTTAGCCTTTCCTATCTCTGGCTGTAACCACCAAAGGAACGTCAGTCCGTCACCATCAGGATCACTCGACGCTGTAGCGTCAAGCTGTATCGTATCACCAGCCTTTGCCTTGATATAGATAGGAGACGGACGATGATCGTCTGAGTTGATGATGATCTGCGGATTGCGATTTCCTTGTCCTTCTGCAGCCCACTGCATACGAGCGATGAAATCATTCAGTTCGTCAGGATAGAAACGTTTCTTATAGCCAATGCTGATACTGCGTACAGGCTCTTCCCAACTGGTCCAGGCCGTTGTGAGCGAATCAGGACAGAGTCCACGCTCATGATAACCAGCCCATCCTGCCTGATGAGGATCCTCAGGATCGTTCAGTCCATGAGGCATCACGTAAAGGAAACTGGGAGTATCACCCTCCACGCCCCATTTATAGTTGGGATATTCCTTACCAAGGGCACCTTTCCCCTGAATCTCGTTGGCATGCTGCTGCCAATGGCATTTGCCAAGTTCGCACTGCTCTTGCCAAGTACCTTCATCCCAGATAAACTGCAGATCGTCTGCAAACTCCTTTCTTAACCACTGATGCGAACTATAGGCACGATCCATTCGCATATTGTACTGCATGTCTTGATCAGTGATGGTATAGATACGGAACTTCCTGACAAAGCGTTTCAGTTCCTCAGCCGTTCTTGTCTGCTTCACACGCCAGATGGCCTGCGCCAAGGTGTTGGCTCCACCCCATGCAGCCACATAGATCGGACGCTCATCAGCCTCATCTGCCAACTTGATGAGCAAATCACTTCCTGGTGAATCGTTACCTTCGCCTATCACCTTGATACCACCTCGCTGGCTGCCCATCACAACACGACTTTTCAGATAATCAGCACTAGGCCAATAGCCCAACTTCTGACTTCCATTCTCCTGCTCGATCGGCAGAAAATCCTGTTGCTCAGAACGTTTCATCAGATTGAGAACATCCTGACGGTAGGCCTCAATCACACGCTGCAGATATTGCGCCCACTCCACAGGATATGGATCGCAGTTCCAGCCCACCGACGTGATCAGTGCCTCTATCTCGAAACAGTCAGCATACGCCATCAGCCTCACCATCGACTCCATATCGTCGGGCTCAACATCAGCAGGCGCAATATCCGTACAGACCACCAATCGTGGTTTCAGGCAATCGTCCCCCTTCGCCAGTCCAACCATCGAAGCCGTCAACAACAATAATATGATAGTAATGATCTTTCCTTTCATAAGCTGTCTATCTGGATTATTCATAGTCATCTATCACGGCATTCATAAAGTCCATCATGGGCTTGGCGGCCAGGAAGATACGCTCCATCTCGTCGAGCCAATCATCACCCTCGAAGAAACTGTCAGGTACTGCATGCCAGGCACAATAATCTTTCAGACGCAGATAGCGCACATAAGGCCAGTCACGAGGAAAACCTGAAGGACAAGTCTTCAACTTCTCCAGACCAAATCCCTGCGGCCGATCCCAACTCTCATTCATACTCAGCGAACCTGTATCTTCAAAATACTTCAAAAACGCCTCATTCTCCACACACTGCAGCCATGCATCCGTATTCCCCATCATCTCATTACGACAAGAAGTGAGGATATTCGTCGGAAGCCAATAGTTTCCCACAGCCAACAAACAGTGTCCTGGTTCCAGATGAAGATAATAGCCCCCTCGCAACGCCTTCTTACCCTTCGCACAGATATAGGCTCCCAGATGATTCTTGTAAGGTGACTTATCAGGTGAGAAACGTGTATCGCGATTAAAGCGGTAAGTACAGTCCTTCACCTGCAAATGGGCTACCTCAGGATCAAACGTGATGATACGTTCCAACGCCTGGACAATACCCTGTTCGAAATCGGCCCTGATGGCATCATACTCTGCCTTATGCTCCAGATACCAGGCCCGATTGTTATGAACCGCTATCTGCTTCAGGTATTTCAAGATCCTCTTTGCATTCATATCGTTATTCCTCTACGTAATTCTCCCTAATTTTTCCGTATGTAGGTAAAGTCGGCTTAGTCTCTTAACTTTATCTGTTATCAACTGGATTAGCATAGATTCCAACAAAAATATCACGTAGTCGCTCCATATCACAGGTATCCTCATAACGATCAAGCTCCTTAAGATGATGAATGAATAAATTGTATTCTTCATCAGTATACATGGATTGATAACGAGTATTACCATACAGGATATCATGAGCAATATAGTTGTTAGGAAATAAACGATAGGCGGTATTGATACGACTATCTATTAATCGAGCAACAGACTTGTGATATTCATTATTAGTTTGCTCTTCAAAAGCAGACAACTCTGCCAAACGTATAGGTTGACATAAAGCTATATGGACTCGACCTTTAGGTTGTAGAATTCCAGTAAGAATACTGTTCAAATCCTCACCTGGCTTTTTCGTATATTTGGTGTATTGTGACTCGTATAACTCCAAGGCTTTCAGAATATCACAAGATTCCCATTCATATGAAATAGCAATAGGTACGATGTTCAACTCTGCCAATGCCTTCATCTTATCTTTGCTCTCACTCATGCAGAACATCTTTATAATGCCTTGATCCGTCTGATCGATACCATTCTTAGTGCGGCCATTACGCTGGGCTATCCATACAGATTGACCTTTCTCCTTAATCGTATAACGGATATACTCTGATAGATGCATTGAATTTTGATAGAACTCCTTAATATCTCCACCAGGACGAGCAACCTTAAACATCTTGTTACTCTTACCTACATCTATTATCACTGGATGCATCATTAAGTTGGCACCAAAAGTTATTTCGGTGGTATCGAAACCATTAAGTACAAAGTAGTATTGCAGTAAACTGGCATCAAGCATAATATCGCGATGGTTAGAGACAAACAGGTAATGTTTGTCATGACTAAGGCGCTCAAGGCCTGATACAGTGAACTCACTAATACTACGGGCAATAATTTGTTCGTTGACACGCCGCATTGTATCGTGCTGGAACTCACGCACTGTCTTAAACGAACGTATCCGCTCACGAGTAGCCTCTAACGTCTCTGAGGGATAGACGTAAGAAGCAAGGAGTGGGAACACGTCGCTGTCGGTTATACGCTGCATGGCAGCAGGTATCTCCTCTTCGTAGTAAGGGCGAATATCGTCAAACTTTGCGTTCTTTTCTATCATTTTTCTACCATTTTTTTGTTGTTATCATATTCAAATAAGCATGCGTTCACTTTATTAATAATGTAGTTGACACCTAATATAGCTTCACATGTGGTGATGGCTGTCAGTGGCACGCCACAGAAACCATGCAGGTTGTTATTCTGACCTGTCAGCAAAAGATTACTTATCTTTGTTACTACAGGCAACTGAGACAATACGATATTCTGACAATTTTTGGCAAAACCACAGATACTGCCATCCTTAACCCCATAGTAGTCACGTATGGTCAGTGGTGACGATGTGTTAACAGCTTCTATGCACTGGCGGAAGTCGGGGTGAATTTCTTCAATCTGGTTCAAAAGAAGTTCCCCACACATCGTTTTCCATGCTTCATATTCAGCACCACGATGCCCAACATTGGTATTCTCCCATTGCTTTACCATATCGAAAGGCATAGGTGCTGTTACCAGCGCTTTTGTTGCATAACGCCCCTGATTACTGTTGGGCGGTGTCATCATCAGGAACCCCAATGGCCAAGGTCTATCCGTACGACTAAAATTCCACACATCAGCATAACGGGTCATATAATATTCGGAATAATTCATATATGGAAAGGTCTCTGGCTTAAGCTTTATATATAGTGCAAAAGCAGAATGAGTATTGGGAATAGTTTCAAGACGCTCACGATATGATTTGGGAAATGCTTTCTCGTCCATCAGTTTCATAAGCGTGCATGGATGGATATCAGAAATGTAGTAGTCGGCAGTATATTGCTTGCCACTCTTTGTACGAACATACTCTACCTTGCGATCAACAACATTTATCCACGCTACAGCGTCGCCTGCAATCACTTGTCCACCATTGGAAGTAATAACTTCAGAGAGAAGCTGTGCAAAATGATAGCTGTCATCAACAAAACGACTAGCACCCTTAATATAAAGCGTGCTGATGATAGCATGCACATAGGCTGGTGTCTCGTGGGCACGACCGCCATAAAGCGGATTCATATATGCCAACACGCTACGTAGTCGCTCGTCTGAGATATATTTGGCAATGAAATCATCAGCCGCCATCAGGAAGTCATTTGTCTCAGCAAAGAGACTCATCTGACTGGTAGAAGGGCGTAAATTAAACAGGTCCACCTTGTCTGCAATATCTAATACTGCATCGACATAACGTTCCAGGTTGCTCAACTCATCAGGGAACGAGCGTGCAAGCGAACGGACAAAGCCATCACGACCTTTAGCAATTGTATAGTATGACTTATCTTCTGCAAAATACAGTCTATCAGTACATTCATCGTCTACATTACGGATTTTAACTCCATCGAGAATACCAAGATAACGGCATAACTTCCAGATATTGCCACCAGGTTGCATGCCACCAATAACGTGCATCCCTGTATCGAAATGCTCGCCAAAGCGCAGGAAAGTCTGCAACCCGCCACCAATCATTGCATTTTTCTCCAAGATGGTGACATGGAATCCCTCTTTACTAAGTATAGCGCCAGTAAACAGACCTCCTAATCCTCCACCTATGATGATTACATGTTGCTTCATACCTTGTTCGCTCCCATAATTTGTTGGTAAATCTTCTCTGATGTCAGCAGCTCGCTGCACGTGACAATCGTTCCTACGACGACCCCGAGAATCCCGTGAGAATTGATGTTCTGACCCGTCTGCAGTAGGTTGGGTATTTTGGTGCGATGAGGAACTCTGCATGCAGCACCTAAATTGATGTCACGTGCAACTCCATACATGCTGCCCCCCTCAGTGCCTGTATAATCCTGATATGTCAACGGAGTTGACGTATAGTAATGTTTAATATGTGAACGCAGACCTGGAAATTGCTTTTCGACAGATTCTAATAACAACTCTGCTTTCTGTCGTTTGAAGGCTTCATAGTCGGCACCACGGTGACCAACTTTTGTACCACCCCATTGTTCCACATCTTTCATTTGCATATACGATATAACAACTCCAGTTTTGGCAAAAAGTTGGTTAGCATCATCACAGAAATGCATATACAAATAGCCTTTGGGCCACGAATCCGTATCATACTGTTCACAATTCCAAGGTGTCCCATAATTATATCCGTAAAAGTTATAGTTCTGGTAAGGCACAGAATTATCCTTAAACTCAAGATACACAGAGAATCCACCTACAGTTTGAGGTATTGTATTGATACGATTACGGAATGCAGGACGAATAAGTTTTGAGTCCGTCAGTTCCAAAGTCCGCATAGGATGAGTGTCAGAAATAACGAAATCGCAAGGCATAAACTCACTTCCATTGACTTCAACACCTATAGCATGACTGTCATCACATAATATTCGGGTGACTTTGCTGGATGAAAGTACGCAACCACCATAATGCTCAATGGTGCTTACCATAGACTTAGCAATAGCATCGCTACCCCCTACAATACGATATGCGCTCTGATTGTAAAAGTCCATGATAAAGGCATGGGTAGAGAATGGTGTCTTGTCACGCTCGGCAGCATATAGTGGCAGCGAACCCACTAACACTTTTGCAAGTTCCGGATCAGAGATGACACTTTCTATTACCTCGTTAATGGAACGTAACTGATAATCAGCATTGATGATAGGATCACTCTCTACGTGTTTCAAGGAATGAAGTGATGAAGCACCAGCGACCTTTTCTACCAAATCGAAATATCGGATTAACTCTTCCGCCTGATGAGGGAAATAGCTGGTCATCTGCTGAAGGAATTTTTCACGACCATTAGCAAAACGATAACATCGTCCGTTAAGAGCAACAACGTCATATCCGTTACTATCCAATGGTGACAGTCGTATATCTTTCTTTATCTCCAAGTACTTCAGAAGGCGGTCGAGGGTCTGTCCTTCGGATGCACTGCCAATAAAGTGCATTCCCGTCTCGAAACGTACTCCGCGGCGAGTAAAGCACTGCAGACAGCCACCTATGTGAGCACCTTGTTCCAATATGGTAACGTCGTAGCCATTTTTTGCTAAAATGACTCCACATGACAAACCGCCCATACCACTTCCTATTATAATGACTCTCTGCTTAGACATTCTGCTCTATCTGATTTGCTATCTGTTCGTATTTCTCGATATAATGCTTACGCAACTGTGAGGCCTGCGACTTCGTATCGCCCATAGCCTTCAATTGAGCATTTGTTATAGGCTCACCAACCTCTATATATATAGGGCCTTTGCGTAGATGATATGTTT
>Ga0256407_10011175_pt1 | contig 12468 bp, 10 predicted proteins | sample RumenRJG_04DNA_FD_193489 | JGI IMG/M metagenome (GOLD analysis project Ga0256407, IMG submission 193489) | Bovine rumen microbial communities from Lethbridge, Alberta, Canada - RJG_04 | ecosystem: Host-associated > Mammals > Digestive system > Stomach > Rumen | place: Canada: Alberta... | reverse complement strand
AGCGACATCAGCCGCATGCTGAAAATCATGGCGAAGGAGCTGAACGTGCCCGTCATCTGCCTGTCCCAGCTCTCGCGTGCCAACGAGTCGCGCCAGGACAAGCGCCCCATGCTCTCCGACCTGCGCGAGTCCGGCGCCATCGAACAGGACGCCGACGTTGTGATAGGACTCTACCGGGATGGGTATTATAACAAGGAGAGCGAAAACCCGAACCTGGCCGAAGCCATTATCCTGAAAAACCGCAAGGGCCAGACCGGCACCGTGGAGCTGACGTGGCTGCCTGAGTACACGAGCTTCAGCGGTCTTGAAAAGCGGCGGGAAGATGCGTATTAAGCTCGATCCGGCCCCCGCCAGAGGGGAGAAGCTTCTTTGCGCCGTATCCGGCGGGGCGGACTCCATGTGCCTGCTGCACCTGCTGCACACGGCGGGCTATGACGTGACCGCCGCCCACTTCGAGCACGGCATCCGCGGGGCGGAATCCCTGCGGGACGCCGCCTTTGTGGAAAGCTGGTGCCGGGAACGGGGCATCCCCTTCGTCCTCGGGCACGGGGACGTGCCGGGGCTTGCCGAAGAAGAGGGCCTGGGCCTTGAGGAAGCGGCGCGTCAGCTTCGCTATGCCTTTCTCTTTCAAACGGCGGAGAAGCTGGGCGCGGCACGCATCCTCACCGCCCACAACCGGGACGACAACGCCGAGACGCTGCTGTTTAACCTCACGCGCGGCAGCGGCATAGCGGGTCTCTGCGGCATTCCGGAAAAGCGCGGCCTGCTGCTGCGTCCGCTGCTGCATGTCTCCCGCGCCGAGATCGAGGCGTACCTTGCGGAAAACGGCATTCCCCACGTGGAGGACAGCAGCAACCGAAGCGACGATTACACGCGAAACCTGATCCGGCACCGCATTGTGCCTCTCCTGCGGAAGATCAACCCCCGTTTCTCCGAAGCCGCGGCGAGGACTGCCCGGCTTGCGCAGCGGGATGAGGACTGTCTCTCCGCGCTGGCGGAGGATTTTATCCGAAACAATTACCGGGACGGCAGTCTGCCGCTCGGCCCGCTCTCCGCGCTGCACCCGGCGCTCGCGTCCCGCGTGGTGCGGCAGCTTCTCCCCGGCCTCAGCATGGAGCGGGCGGAGGCTGTGCTGGATTTTATACAGAGCAGCGAATACGGCGTTCTGCAGCTCCCCGGCCGTGCGCTGCGGCGGGAGCAGGGGCGGCTGCATCTGGAGGCCGGGCACGAAATCACGCTCCCCGCGCGCCGCGTGATCCCCGGCGAAACGCTTTTCATCCCGGAGGCCGGGCTGCGTCTTGTGACACAGTTCACGGTATATCGGGGAGAAATTTACGACTTGTTCAAGACTTCCTATCTCAAATATGAGATATTAACAACCGATCTCCTGTGCACGGGCAGACTGCCCGGCGACAGCATCCGCCCGAAGGGGCGCGGTGTGCGCAAAAAGCTGAGCGCGCTGTTCAAGGAGGCCGGTTATACCCGCGCCGCGCGGGACGCATGCCCCGTCCTGCGGGACAGAGACGGGCCGCTTTTTGTGCGCGGCCTTGCCGTAGACGAGAGGGCCCTGCCCCAGATCGGGGAACGCGCCCTGAAGCTCAGCTTTTTTGAAACTGATGTGCCAATTTAATCTTGAATCAAGACAGCACCGAATGCAGGCACATCAATAATAATTTAATGCCGTTTCGCTCGCCCCCAAGCGGGGCAACCGCGAAACATGGCAAAATTGCTCCCCAAAAATTCAAGAATTTATTGGGGGAGCAATAATCAATAAAGAAAAACAGGAGAAAGAACATGCGCAATGATATTGAACGCATCCTCATCAGCAAAGAAGAGATCGAAGCCAAGGTGGCCGAGGTCGGCAAACGGATCACGGAAGATTTCCGGGACAAGGATCCCATCTTTGTCGGCGTACTGAAGGGCTGCTTCATTTTTATGGCCGACCTGATGCGCCATGTGGACATCAACTGTTCCATGGACTTTATGGCCGTCTCCTCCTACAGCGGCACCAGCTCCACCGGCGCCGTGAAGATCAACAAGGACCTGAGCCAGGACATTGAGGGCCGCCACGTCATCATTGTCGAGGATATTCTGGACTCCGGCGTGACGCTGAGCTATCTCAAGCGCTACCTTATGAACCGCGGCCCCGCCTCCATCACCATTGCGACCCTGATGGACAAGCCCGCCCGGCGCAAAGCGGACGTCTATGCCGACTACTCCTGCTTTGAGGTGCCCGACGCTTTCGTCGTCGGCTACGGTCTGGACTATAATGAGCATTACCGCAACCTCCCCTACATTGGGGTTTTGAAGCCGGAGATTTATTCGTAAACAATATTCCTTCGGGAATTTTTATTTGTTTCCGAGACAGCCCCACCGCCTCGGAGACACCCTCAATTGTGAAGCAGCGTTTCACAATTGTATCTATAAGGAAGTGACTGTACTTTGAATTCAAAACGCGCCAGAGACTTGGGCTTCTATGTCCTGCTCATTGCGATCATGATCGCCGTCATCTTCACCATGACCGGGAACTCGGACGCCAAGCAGCTCAAAAACTATTCCGACCTGGTGGATCTGTTCCAGAAGGAGAAGGTCAAATCCTTCACCACCGAGGGCAACACCATCATCCTCCAGGTTCGCACCGACAGCGGCGAGCCGCCCACGGAGGAAGTGACCTACGACCTTTTAAGCTTCAGCGTCTTCTATGAGGACTTCCACGAGCTTATCAAGGAGCAGTACGAAAAGGGCGTCCTCGAAAAATACAACTATGACGAGGGCTTTGTCGTCCCCTGGTGGGCCAGCATGCTGCCCTATATCCTCGTCATGGGCGGGGCGATGGTGCTCTGGTACTTCATGATGACCCGCGCCGGCGGCGGCGCCGGCGGGATCACCAAGTTCTCCAAGGCCCGCACCCGTCTCGGCAGCGATGAGAAGAACAAGAAGACCTTCGCCGATGTTGCAGGCTGCGACGAGGAGAAGGAGGAGCTCAGCGAGATCGTCGACTTCCTCAAAAACCCCAAGGCCTACACCGCCATGGGCGCGCGCATCCCCAAGGGCGTGCTGCTCGTCGGCCCTCCGGGCACCGGCAAAACACTGCTGGCCAAGGCCGTCGCGGGCGAGGCGGGCGTACAGTTCCTGTCCATCTCCGGCTCCGACTTTGTGGAGTTGTATGTCGGCGTCGGCGCAGGTCGTGTGCGCGATCTGTTTGAGCAGGCCAAGAAGGCCGCCCCCGCCATCATCTTCATCGACGAGATCGATGCCGTCGGCCGCCAGAGAGGCAGCGGCCTCGGCGGCGGACACGACGAGCGCGAGCAGACCCTGAACCAGCTGCTTGTCGAGATGGACGGCTTCGGCAATAACGAGGGCGTCATCGTCATGGCGGCGACCAACCGCGCGGACATCCTGGACAACGCCCTTCTGCGTCCCGGCCGCTTTGACCGCCAGGTCTATGTGGGTCTGCCCGATATCCGCGGGCGCGAGGCTATTTTGAAGATTCACGCCCGTGACAAGCAGCTTGCCGAGGATGTGGATCTCAACTCCATCGCCAAAGGCACCCCGGGCTTTGCGGGCGCGGATCTGGAGAACCTGATGAACGAGGCCGCCCTGCTGGCTGTGCGCCGCAAGCACCGCTTCATCAATATGGAGGATATCGACGAGGCCATCCTCAAGGTGCAGATGGGTCCCGAGAAGAAGAGCCGCAAGATGAGCGAGAAGGCCAGAAAGCTCACCGCCTATCACGAGTCCGGCCACGCCATCGCGGGGCGCTTCCTTGAGCATGTCGATCCCGTGCACTATATCACCATCATCCCCCGCGGCGCGGCGGGCGGCTTCACGCTCTTCCGGCCCCAGGAGGATCTGGAGAACTTCAAGTCCAAGTCCGAGATGTTTGAGGAGATCGTCATGGCCCTCGGCGGACGCACGGCGGAAAAGCTCTTCCTCGACGATATCTCCAGCGGCGCGTCCGGCGACATTCAGCAGGCCAGCGCCCTTGCCCGCGACATGGTCATGCGCTACGGCATGAGCGATCGTCTCGGCCCTATCAGCTACGACAACTCCGGCCACTCCATCTTCATCGGCCGCGACTTCGGCCAGACCAAGAGCTACTCCGAAGAGACCGCCGGCATGATCGACGAGGAGGTCAAGAAGATCTTTGACGAGGCCAGCGCCAGATGCGAAAAGATCCTCACCGAGCACGCCGATGAGCTGCGCGCCATCGCCGAATACCTGCTGGTGAACGAGACCATGGAGGCCGAGGAGTTCAACTACTTCTTCGAGCATGGCGAGTTCATGCCCATCCCGCCGAGAGAGGCGCGCAAGGCCCGTGAGGACAAGACCATCGAGCGCCCGGCGAAGAAGATCTCCATGGTGGACGGCTACGCCGAAGAGGCTCAGGCCGCGACTGTCGAGCCCGCTTCCGCCGACACGGCGCAGCCCGCGGCCGCCGCGGAAGAAGTCCAGACTGCCCCCGCCGCCGAAGAGACGGCGGAGGAAAAGCCCGAAGAGGGCAAGGGCGAATAAAGAGTATATGCCGCATTACACCCCGGATCATACGATCCGGGGTGTAATGCGCTTTTGTTACAATTTTCCTATGGAAATTTTTGATAATCTATGGTATGGTATATAATCATTTCATTCTCATGCATATCATACATAGCCGGGGGGATCATGCCATGACGACATCCTATGACGAACTGAATCTCGCTTCCGGCCGGGCGCAGGGCGGCGCTGCCGGGCAGGCGTCCCCGCCCGATTTCACGAGCCTTGCCAGGGCCCTCTCCCGCGATATCGAGAGCATCTATTACGTCGATCTCGAGACGGACGATTACTTGGAATTCGTCTCCGACGGCGCTTATGGGCTGCTGGAGCTGGATACCAGCGGGCGCAATTTCTTTGACGAGTGCCAGCGGAATATCCAACAGACCGTTTACAACGAGGATTCGGAAAAGGTCGCCAACGCCCTGAACAAGACCGTGCTGCTTGGTGCGCTGAAGGATCGGGGCAGCTTCTCCATGGACTACCGCCTGGTCATCTCCGGAAAGCCCCTGTACTACCGCATGAAGGTCATCCCTGCCGAGGCGGGCCTTTTCCGCCATATCATCATCGGCGTCAGCAATGTGGACTCCCAGATCAGCGCCGAACAGCGCCTCTCCGCTGAGCGGCAGAATCTCGAGTCCTTCTCCCGCATTGCCCAGGCCCTGGCTCAGGACTATTTCCTCATCTATTACGTGGACGTGGAAAGCGATTATTTCATTGAATTCAGTTCCGAGGGGGACTTTCGGAAGCTCGGCATCGAGACCCGGGGCGAGGATTTCTTTAACCTCAGCCGCCGCAACATGTCCCGCTTTGTCCACCCGGCGGATCTGCCGGGCTTTATGGCGGTTTTTACCAAGGAAAACATCCTGCGCGAGATCGACCAGAACGGCAGCTTCTCCGTCCCCTACCGCATGATGCTCGACGGTGAACCTAAATACGTGCTGATGAAGGCGACACGGCTTGACGCGCGCCACATTGTCATTGGCACCAGCAACGTCAATACCGAGGTGCAGCGTCAGAAGGCCGCCATCGTCAAGGCAGGCATCGCCCAGGCTCTCTCCTCGGACTATTTCCTGATCTTTTACGTGGACACGGAGAACGACCGCTTCGTCGAATATCACGCGAGCGAGGCAGACAGGGAGCTCGACATGGAGCAGGGCGGCGAAAATTTCTTCGACGTCAGCCGGGATCGCTTTCTGCCCGAGGTCTGCGACGGCTATGTGGACAGTGTGCGAAAAGTGCTGGACAAGTCCACACTGCTGCAGCTACTCGACGAGACGGGCAGCTACGCCCTGGAATACCGCATGCGCATTAACGGCGTACCCACCTATGTGCACATGAAGGCCAGCCGCATGGCCGACCGCAGCGATCCCCACATCGTCATCGGTCTGAGCAATATCGACGCCCGGGTCCGGCGCGACAAGGCCCAGGCCCGCGCCCTGCAGCGGGCAACCGAGCTTGTCAGCCGCGACGCGCTCACCGGTGTCAAGAGCAAGCGCGCCTTTGTCGAGGCGGAGATGCAGTGGGACGGGTATATCGACGCCGACCCCTATGTCACCTTCGCTGTGGTGGTCTTTGATCTCAACGGTCTCAAAAAGATCAACGACACCCAGGGCCACGCGGCGGGCGACAACTACATCCGCGCCGCTGCTGCCGTCATCTGTGAACTATTCAACCACAGCCCCGTCTACCGCATCGGCGGCGATGAGTTTGCCGCCATTCTCAGCACCTCCGACTTTGACAGGCGCGGCGAGCTGATGGCGCGCTTCCGGGAAGAGAACGAACAGCGCGCACGCAGCGGCGGCGTTGTGGTGGCGGGCGGCATATCGGACTACGCCCCGGGAACGGACACCCGCTTCCAGGACGTCTTTGACCGCGCAGACGCGGAGATGTATGAGAATAAGAAGGCGCTGAAGGACAAAGAATAACTTTGCAGCAGCCCGCCGACCGCGGCGGGCTGTTTCTGTTTAAAAACGCCAAGAGCGGCACGTCCTTTTGCCGCAATTCTGACAAAATTTTTTTGAAAAAAGACTTGTAATCCGGCGCGGCATGTGGTAAACTGTCGCCGTTCTAAAGACAATTGTCCCTGTTTTACGGACATCAGAGAGGAAGATCAAGATGAAAGTTGCAATATTGGGTTTTGGCACCGTCGGCGTCGGCGTGTATGAGATGTTGGAAAAGTGTGACGGGCTGGAGCCGGGCCCTGTACTGGTAAGAGCGGGCAAGGCGGACAAGCCCTTTAAGGTTTGCTCCATCGACGAGATCGTGAACGATCCCTCGGTCGGCGCGGTGGCGGAGGTTATGGGCGGCATCGAGCCCGCCAACTCCTATGTCGCGGCGGCGCTCAAGGCGGGCAAGCATGTGGTCACTTCCAACAAGGCCCTGGTCGCGGCCCACGGCATTGAGCTTGCGGAGCTTGCCCGCGCAAACGGCGTCTCCTTCCTCTTCTCGGCGGCCTGCGGCGGCGGCGTACCCTTCCTGCACAACCTCGCCATCGCGGCGCAGAGCGACAATATCCTTTCCCTGGGGGGCATCCTCAACGGCACCACCAACTTCATGCTCGACGCCATGCAGAGCGAGGGCAAGGATTACGGCGACGTACTCAGACAGGCCCAGGCCCTCGGCTATGCCGAGGCTGATCCCACGGCGGACGTGTCCGGTCTCGACGCGCTGCGCAAAATCATGCTGGCCTGCGCGGTGGCCTATGACAAGCTGCCGGTGGACGGCTTCTCCCGCGAGGGCATTGAGAGCATCACCGCCGCAGACGTGGCGGACTTCCAGGGCCGGGGCCTCACCTGCCGCCTCATCACCTCCGGCGGCCCTGCCGGTTCGACGGTCTACGCCTATGTGGAGCCCGTGCTCTTCCCGGCCAATGCCCCGGAATGCTCCGTGGTGAAAAACTTCAACATGGCAAAATACAACGGCGAGAACGCCGGCGCCATCGTCCTGATGGGCCAGGGCGCGGGCCGCTACCCCACCGCCTCCGCGGTGGTGCGCGATCTGTGCGGGCTGGGAAGCCTTGATATGTTCCGCCCTGCCTGCCTCAAGGTCACCGCGGATAACTCTTCCTGTGTGCATCCCTACTATGTGCGCGTCGATGTGGACATGGCCGCGCGCTTCTCCTTCAAGGAGTGCAAGGGCGATGAGGAATGCGTGCGCGGCGTGACCGAGCCGATCTCCGTGCCCGCGATGCACGCGCTGGCCGATTCTGTACGCAAGGAGGGCGGCAGCATCTTCTTCGCCGCCATGGAGGCATAAATGTTAAAGGTTGCAAAATTCGGCGGCTCCTCCGTCGCAGGGGCCGAGCAGTTCAAAAAGGTCAAGGCCATCATTGAGGCCGATCCCGCACGGCGCATCGTGGTCAGCTCCGCCGCGGGCAAGCGCGACAGCAGCGACCACAAGCTGACAGATCTGCTGTATCTCTGCCACGCCCACATCACCTACGGTGTGAGCTGTGAGGATATCATCGGCACGATCCGCTCCCGCTTTGCCGAGATCCGCGACGAGCTGGGTCTCCAGTACGACGTGGAGGGCGATTTTGACAAGCTCCTGCCCCGCCTGGACAAATACATGGGCGTGGACGAGCTGGTCTCCCGCGGCGAGTATTTCACCTCCCGCCTGCTGGCGGAATATCTTGGCTATAGATTCGTCGACGCCGCCGACTGCGTGTTCTTCGGCTTCGACGGGCAGATCGACCGGGAGAAGACCTACGCCGCCATCAAGGACGCCCTCGATAAATATGAGCGCATCCTGATCCCCGGCTTCTACGGCAGGCTCCCCACCGGGAAGATCAAGGTCATGTCCCGCGGCGGCAGCGATATCTCCGGCGCGCTGGCCGCAGCCGCGGTGGACGCGGACGTGTATGAGAACTGGACGGACGTGTCCGGTATCCTGGTGGCGGATCCACGCATCGTGGAAAATCCCGCGCCCATTGCCACCATCACCTATGCCGAGCTTCAGGAGCTGGCCTTCATGGGGGCCTCCGTCCTGCACGAGGACTCCATCAGCCCCGTCAAGGAGAAGGGCATCGCCCTCAACATCCGCAACACCAACCGTCCCCAGGATCCCGGCACAATGATCGTGGACGAGGTGGAGGAAAACGGCGAGCAGGAGGAGCGCTTCATCACCGGCATCGCCGGGCGGCGCGGCTTCACCATCCTCACCGTCAAAAAGCGCAGCATGAACACCAGCGAATCCCTGCGCCAGGCGCTGGAGATCCTCGACCGCTACCACGCGCCGGTGGAGCATATCACCCTCGGCCTTGACAGCTTCGCCCTCGTGTCCTCCACCAAGGCGCTGGGCGACAGCGTGTACGACGTGATCGCCGACATCCAGAAGAGCATCCGCCCCGACGATGTGAATGTGAAGGAGGGCATCTCCCTCGTCGCCACTGTCGGCCGCAAGATGACCTCCCGCCCCGGTACCTCGGGCAGACTCTTCCACGCGCTCGGCAAGAGCGGCGTCAACATCCGCACCATCGCCCAGGGAGCCGACGAGCTGTCCATCATCGTGGGCGTGGAAAACGAAGACTTTGAAAAGGCGATCCGCGTCATTTACGAACGCTTTGCCGGATAAGCCGATTGAAAACAAGGAGGAAATACAATGAAAGCTTTGAATATCGCAGTTCTGGGCGCCACGGGCGCTGTCGGTCAGGAAATGCTCAAGATCCTCGCCGAGTACGACATTCCCGTGGGTGAGCTCCGCCCCCTCGCCAGCGCCAAGAGCGTCGGCAAGTGCGTGTCCTTCAAGGGCAAGGACGTCCCCATTCAGGAGGCCAACGACAACGCCTTCGAGGGTCTGGACTTTGTCCTCGGCGCGGTTGAGGGCGACATGTCCAAGCGCTTCGCCCCCGCCATCAAGAAGAGCGGCGCCATCTACATCGACAACAGCTCCGCCTTCCGTCTCGAGCCCGACGTGCCGCTGGTCGTCCCCGAAATCAACGGCGCCGACGCCTTTGAAAACCACGGCATGATCGCAAACCCCAACTGCTGCACCATCATTACGCTGATGGCCGTCGCCGCGATCAACAATCTCTCCCCCATCGAGAAGATGGTCGTGTGCACCTACCAGGCTGTCTCCGGCGCCGGCACCAACGGCATCAACGAGCTCAACGATCAGATGGCCTCTCTCGCCAAGGGTGAAAAGCCCGTGGTCAAGACCTTTGCCACCCAAATCGCCATGAACGTCATCCCCTTCATCGACGCCCCCTACGGCAACGACTACACCAAGGAAGAGATGAAGATGCAGAACGAAGGCCGCCGCATCATGCACAGCCCCGACCTGAAGGTCAACTGCACCTGCGTGCGCGTACCGGTCATGCGCTCCCACTCCATGGCGGTCACCCTGCACACGAAGGATAAGGTCAGCGTCGAGGCCGCAAAGGCCGCCGTCGCCGCCTATCCCGGCGTGCGCCTCATCGAGAACTACGAGGGCCGCTGCTACCCCACCCCGCTGGACACCACCGACCAGGATCTCGTCTGGGTCGGCAGGATCCGCGACGATCTGACCGACGATCACGGCCTCACGCTCTGGTGCTGCGGCGACCAGATCCGCAAGGGCGCTGCCTCCAACGCTGTGCAGATCCTCAAGCTCCTGGCGGAGAAGATGTAATATTATTACTCCGGCGATTAAATATTCGCAAATCAAAAGCTTGTGTAGCCGGAGTAATAAGATCATATTATGCCATTTTTCTCGCCGCTGACGCGGCAACCGAAAAAAATGGCAACTATTAATGCGGCAATGATTTGCACAGTCAGAAAGGATTTACGATTATTTTATTGCCGCATTAATAAAATAGCTTCCCGGCACAATGCGTGTCGGGAAGCTTTTTGACTTAGGGAGCGATCCCCTGATCGCTCCGTGAGAACGGAGGCATCTTGGGATGCCTCCCTATGATCAGTACAGGTACTGGGCGTTGGTCCAGCCGCTCATGCCGCTTCTGGGGTTGTAGACCCAGACATAGGTTCTGCCGTCCGCACCCGCGGCACAGCCGCCGGTGATCTGCAGGGCATGCCCGTTGTAGCTCTCGCTGCCGCGGATCTCGTTGTTGGGATCGTAATAGGGCTGGGTTCTCAGGGCGAGATAGCCGGTCTGCAGGCCGTTGACCGTGACCCACTGTCCTGCGCCATAACCGCCGGCTGTCGATTCCAGTTCCTGCTCGTCCATCTTCTTGATTTCTGCCATGTGCAGTTCCTCCTTTTCATCGCCGCATTGTATTTGTTTTCCCGAGCATGATTCTATCACAGTCCCATGTGGAAAACAATGTTGCCGCGGCTTAAGAATTGTGAAGACGCCGTCCCACAACGGAACGGCGTCCTGTCGTATTTACTTGGTGCCGAAGATACGGTCGCCGGCGTCGCCCAGACCGGGGACGATGTAGCCGTGATCGTTCAGGTGGTCGTCCAGAGCGGCGACGAAGATGTCCACGTCGGGGTGATCGGCCTGCATGCGGGCGACGCCCTCGGGCGCGCCGATAATGCTCATGAGCTTGACATGCTTGACGCCGACTTCCTTGAGGAAGGTGACGGCCGCGGAGGCGGAGCCGCCGGTGGCGAGCATGGGATCGACGACGATGACGTCGCGCTCCTCGATATCGGGGGGCATCTTGAAGTAGTACTTGACCGGCTCCAGGGTGGCAGGATCGCGGAAGAGGCCGATGTGGCCGACCTTCACGTTGGGCATCATGCTCACCATACCGTCCACCATGCCGAGACCGGCGCGCAGGATGGGGACAACCGCCAGCTTCTTGCCGGAAATACGCTTGCACTTGGCAGGAGCAACGGGGGTTTCGACCGTGATCTCCTCCAGGGGCAGATCGCGGGTCGCCTCATAGCACATCAGCATGGCGATTTCGGAAATGAGTTCGCGGAACTCCTTGACGCTGGTGCCCTTGTCGCGGAGAATGGACAGCTTGTGCTGAATCAGCGGATGGTCGAAAACACATACTTTGCTCATGGATTGCTTCTCCTTTTATGAAATTTAATCTTTTGCATTCCGACATGCAGGAAAACGATTCTATCCCGGGTATGATATACTACCTGTCGGCAGAAGTCAAGCGTTTCCTTGCAACTGCTCCTTCTGCAGGCGCTCCTGCCGCTCCCGCTCGGCCTGGGAAAGACGCAGATACACGGGCAGCAGGGTGTCGGCATTGCCGGGCTCTTTGTCCTGCGCCGCCATGGCCACGCCCCAGGCGCTCTGCATGCGCAGGTTCTCCGGGGCCAGCACACAGGGGATGCCCTTCTCCGTCAGCGCCCGGAAGCTGAGCTCCGCCCCGTCGCCCACGAGAAAGACGCGCTCGCCATAGGTCTTCAGTTCCTCCGCCAGCTCCCCGAGCGCGATAGGCCGATCCTCGGTCAGGCGCACGGGTTTCCCATCCTCGATGCGGAAGAGGGCGTTGTAGACCTGGCTGCGCCGTGCATCCATCACCGGGCAGATGAGTCCGCCCGCCGCAAGGCCGTGCCAGGCCATGGCCTCCAGCGTGGAGACGCCCACGCAGGGCTTGTCTCCCGCCCAGGCGAGGCCCTTGACCATGGAAACGCCGATGCGCACGCCGGTGAAGGAACCGGGGCCGTGGGCCACCGCGAGAAGATCCACATCGCCGAGGGTCAGTTCCGCGTTTTTCAGCATATCCTCCCCCATGGGAAGGAGGGTGCGGCTGTGGGTCAGGCCGCTGCACTGGCTGTACTGGCTGACGAGCTTTCCGTCCCGCACCAGCGCCGCCGAAGCCGCCTTTGCCGTGGATTCAAACGCCAGGATCAGCATAGCTCCGCCCCCTCAATGGTGATTTTTCTCTCGGTGTCTGACAGCTTCTCGATGGTGACGCGGATCTCGTCGCCAAAGAAGGCGTCCTGCACGTTCTCGCTCCACTCCACCGCGCACACCGCGCCGCGGTTTAAGTAGTCCTCCCAGCCGATATCGAACAACTCGTACGCGCCGGAG
>Ga0256407_10011172_pt1 | contig 12470 bp, 10 predicted proteins | sample RumenRJG_04DNA_FD_193489 | JGI IMG/M metagenome (GOLD analysis project Ga0256407, IMG submission 193489) | Bovine rumen microbial communities from Lethbridge, Alberta, Canada - RJG_04 | ecosystem: Host-associated > Mammals > Digestive system > Stomach > Rumen | place: Canada: Alberta... | reverse complement strand
ATAAAGGATTTCCCGTATTCGGAACCGGAATACCTGATTTCATGTATGGACCGGCAGACGGACTGGGGACTTGTAGTTTGTCTGGTTGGCAACGGACAGGCCATTAACAAAGGCGAAGCTGGCCTAAAGGAGTGGATAGAATCTGTGCATCGCAGTTATCCAAGTTGGGATGTGTACATGTCGGACTATCTGGTGACATCTAATGACGTAAGCAAGGAGGATCTGACACTGATACATAGGCAACTGATAGCAAAAGAAGAGTTGCATCTAACAATGTCGATGCGTTCGTTCCGCTCAGAGAAAGTGAGTCTATTTGTGAATCAACTACTGGACTTACAGAAGGAAGAGGCTACCGCAACATTGTGCGAGTTGGAGAAATACCCTATTGTGTTGACTCGTAGTTTAGATACAGCAAAGCAATGGTTGCGTAGTCATGCACGAGGAAGTGAGCGCTTTGGACTACTTGCCAGCAGTAAAGCGGAAAGGTTGAAAGCCATAGGTATAAATGTGAGGTATCAGCCAGACTTCGTGCATTGGTTCCTAGAGGATGACTCTGACATCAGGAGCAGCAACTGTCTGGAAGATACACTGACAGAGTTTAAGGTACAAGGGCTAGAAATAGACTGGGCCTGTGTGACCTGGGATGCAGACTTACGGTTGAGTAAAGATGGGATGTCATGGCAGCACTTCCAACTCCGTAGTGGCACCCAATGGCAGAAAATCAATAAAGAGATAAACAAGGAATATCAGATAAATGCCTATCGCGTGCTACTGACCAGAGCACGACAGGGAATGGTGATTGTCGTACCAAATGGTGACAATAGCGTTCCTCCAGATGAGACGCGCAAGCCCGAATGGTATGATGGAATATATAATTACCTGAAAGCAATCGGATTGAAGGAAATATGAAGCAGATAGAAGTAGTAGCAGCAATCATCCACGATTCCGAAGGGCGCATCTTCGCTACGCAGCGGGGATATGGCGACTATAAGGATTGGTGGGAGTTTCCTGGTGGGAAGATGGAAGCGGGTGAGATACCTGAAGAGGCATTGAGGCGTGAGATATGGGAAGATCTGGAAACGCGGATTGTGGTAGAGAATCTAGTGGAGACGGTGGAATGGGATTATCCTCAATTTCATCTTTCCATGCATTGCTACCTCTGTCATGTGGAGAGCGGACATCTGGAACTTAAAGAACACGAGGCAGCGAAGTGGCTCAACAAGGATGAACTGGAGAACGTTAACTGGTTGCCTGCGGATTTGAAGGTAATAGAGAAAGTGAGATGCGAAATAATATAAGCAATAATATAAAGACGAGTAAAGGCGTTATTAGTATATGGCACTTACAATAGATGAACTGAAAATACTGATACAGAGTGACGAGCATCGTCAGCTGGAGTTGAAGAAGACCACAGGTGAACTGAAGGATGGTATGCATACGGCCTGTGCCTTCTTAAATACCGAAGGTGGTTGGCTCTTCTTTGGCATAGCTCCAACATCGCTGAAGATTCTGGGCCAACAGGTTACTGACAGTACCCAACGGGAGATTGCCCAGGCTCTGAGTTACATGGAACCGCAAGTTGATGTGCGGGTCGAGTATATCGACATTCCTGATCGGCCAGACCACAAAGTGATTGCCATGCACTTTGATGGATGGGCGTGGGGAATGGTGCCTTATACTTATCATGGTTGTCCTTACTACAAGGTGGAGAGTACAACGAAGGAGATGCCGCGCGACATGTACGAAGAACGATTGCGTAGAAGTAAGCCAGACATGTTTGCATGGGAACGGCAACCTTCAGATTTTACTGATATTGGTTCTTTGGACGAGAAACTGATACGCGGCGTTGTGCGTCTTGGTGTTGAAAGGGGTCGGTTGTCAGATCTGGCTCTTACTGAACCTATCGAAGATGTGTTGGGCAAATGGAAGTTGACCACAGGTGAAAGACCTCTGAATGCCGCAACGGCGCTCTTCACGAAAGATACTGGCATGTACACGCAGTTCACAATGCGTCTGGCTCGTTTCCAAGGTACTGACAAGAATGAGTTTATTGACAATCAGCGAGTGGAAGGGAACATATTCGTACTGCTCAACGAGGCGATGAACTTCTTCCGCAAACACTTGAATATGCACGGAAAGATTGTCGGACTGGTCCGTGATGAATATCTGGAGGTACCTGCCGAAGCTTTGCGTGAGGCGGTCTTGAATGCACTTTGTCATCGCCAGTACGAGCGGTATAACTTGACAATTGGCATCGCCATCTACGATGACCGTATCGAAATCGAGAATCCTGGCGTACTGCCCCCACAGATTACACCCGAAAACATTCGTCAACCTCACATATCATACCCATACAATCCTCTAATAGCTAATGTGTTGTATAGTACAACCTATATTGAGAACTGGGGGTCAGGTGTGAAGCGCATCATGGAAGCTTGTCAAAAGAGAGGAGTAGCAGCACCTACTTGGAGTATCAATGGCGGTTTTGTTGTGGTAACATTCATTAGACCATCAAAGGGTGATACTCAAGGTGTCCCTCAAGGTGTCCCTCAAGATGTCCCTCAAGATGTCCCTCAAGATAAAGAACTTGATGATTGGATAGAGAAACAAATCCGAAACAATCCTCAAATCTCGACAGAAGATTTGGCCAAATTGAGTAATCGAAGTTCAAAAACCATAAAACGCCACCTTGCCAAAATGCCACATATTCGTTATGTGGGTAGTGGCTATAGTGGTCATTGGGAGGTACTTGACAAAGAATAAAACCACCGTCGCGAAATGCGACAGTGGCTTCAACGTTTGTCTATACCAGACAAGACTCGATTAGCACTTCAACCATTGAAAAATCAATTGCAAAAGACACCAGAGTGAATATAGCGAGGTGAGATACGAGATGCCTGCCCACCACCAGAATACTTTGGGTGGCAGGAATACCCCTTTGCCCGACTTTATGAAGGATTGCATTTCTTCATTCTGATTACGAATTTCTTGTAACATCATCCTCCTATGATTGGCAAGAAGTGTGGTTTCTGCCTTGATTAGTTCCTCTCTTGCAGATTTGATGGCATTTTGGCAATCATCAGTCATCTCAACTTTTAGCACAGTTGACTCAGCTCGTGAAACTGCGCGACAGAAAGCGGAAACAGCTGTGTCCATGCTGTTTTTGGCTGCATTCAATGCTTTCACCATATCCGTTCCATCTTTGGCCGCCTTCTCAACTTTCAGGACATTATCGTGCAAGTCGCTTATGGCTTGCTTTAGAAGTTGAAGTTCATTGTCAAGGTTAACCTTCTCTTCCTTGACCTCTTCCTGTTTGTTGATTTCCTCAACAAGGCTATCATATTTATTTCCCATAATGTTTTGTTTTTAATGTCTATGTCCTTTATGTTTCCGGATTGGCTTGCATAGCCAGTTAGCGAGTATGGCGCAACGTCGTGCCCAGTCACGTTCATCCTCATCCTTGTCCTTACCCCAGTTTGATGGAGTGGAACCACCGCCACCACAGGATTCGGACATAGAAGTAGCTGCATCCACATAGTTCATGAACAGCAACAAAGCCACATTCAAGACGTTCTCAAACGGCATGGATTCATCTGGAACTTCGATGGTCTCCCTCATAGCCGTGTATGCTTCCATCGGCATCATAATTGAATAATGCTTATCGTCAACAGACAGAATTTTTCTAAAGACAGATGGTACTTCTGACTCAGTTAGGGTAACGCTCTGACGTTTTGAGTCGCGCTCTGTGATGGGCTTCCTTTCAGTAGTCTGGGAGGTACCCACGGAAGAACTGGGTTTCATAACACTTGGAGCGACAGGGTGAAGTTTCTTCCATGTGGCTTCAAGTTTGGGAACGGTTAGGCTACGACTTTTGCCCAATATGGATGACTTAAAACGAGAGTTGCCACGAAGTACGGTGTACCCATGCAGGACTCCTTGTTTGTCACGTTGCTCATGGACTTTGTAACCACGACTTTCAAGGGCGTGCTTATAGCTGTCCCAATCGTATTTTGACATTCCACGAAGGATGTCATAACAGGTTTCGGTTATCTCCTTCTTGTGAGCCTCGTGAATATCTTCGGGCAGCTCCCATCCACGTTCAATGTTGATGGCATGGGCAGCCTTGACAGCACTATCGCCAACGAAGGAGTCATTCATAAGATTTCCGTCAAGGTCAATACGGTTGATGAGGATGTGAAGGTGAGGGATGCCGGACTTCGCATCAAAGTGAAGACAGGCGAACAACTGTGCTCTGTCCAGATTGAACTTGCCTTTTCCCTTCTTCTTTCCTTCTTTGGCTTGGACCTCTTTCTGAAATTCATCGAGGAACCGCTGCGCATACTCGTACCATTCATTGAGTGTCCATCCTTTAGTCTCATCAAGGGATGGGGAAACCTCCATCCGAAGGGTCGGCTTAATGACGGGCTTACGCCTGAATACCGGAGCATACTTTTGGTGGATTGTTTCCATCGCTCCCCACATGGCGAGAGGAGTAAGCCCCTCGTCAAGGTTGCGTGTCAGCACAATGTCGGCACGGTTATGCTTAGTGGCATAATTCGTCATGGCTGAGCCATGCGATATAGATTGAGCTTTTGCTATCATACCATCATCTCCTAAACATTCCTTCTATTTCTACTAATCTGCGGATAAGGCTGTTTACACCTTCTATCCACTGTCGCATGAACTGCTCGTTGCGGAAGTACTTCTTACGCTGTTCCTGGGTAGTGCCGTGAAGGGCATTCTTAATCAGAATCAGCTCGCCACGGGCAGCTTTCAGCGACATCAGGGCATCAGCCTCCTTGTCACTCATCATCACCTTGGGTTCCTGCCCCAAAGATGTGTCATGGATATACTGACTTTTCTTCAGCCCACAGGCTGTAGCCATATTGACTATCCTTGTATTCTCGTCGGGCGTATAGCAAACGGTGATGCGTGGATTGCGCCCTTTACATTCTATGTTCTTTTTCATGTCTAAATGGTTTTATCGTAGTTTATAACTGGGCTTGGTCAACCCAATGCGAGCCTGCGAGTATTGCAAGAGGTCAATCAGTCGGGCAAGCAGCGGAGCGGATTGTCAGACATTGACACTTCTTGTTTAGAGAGTACGAAAAATCAGGCTCCCTTGGGGAGTGTCTCAAAGCCTTGGAAGGTTATCCGGCATCCTCGGGTGTCGTTTCGTCAACAGCGATTGCGGTAGCATCTGGAAGTGTCTTACCTGACGGCTCAGAGAATAGCTGCGCCTCGTTCCCTGGGCTGTCATTGAGATAGGCAGCATCTGTCAAAGTGATGGATGGGGAAAGGCTCCCTTCATTCGGGATGGTTGGCTCAGCACCATCATTAAGTAGTTCCTTTTCCCTTCCGTTGCCATCATTAGAATTGTCACGGCTAACGAGGTCAGAATGTTTAGAGGTGTACTCATCCCTTTGTTCGATAGTTGGGACATCTGATTGATGTGCGGTCATTCCCATATCAATCTGGTTTGAAGAAAGGGATAAGGAATCGTCTATTATACTACCTTCGGCAACAGTTACGTAGCTAGATATTCCGCTGGTACCATTACCATTCGCAGCAGTACCGCTGACAACAACTCCATCGGTAGCACTTCCTTTGGTAACATCCTGACTTTTATGGTTAGCCTTGATGCGCTGCTCGACCTGAGGATGGCGTGAGTAATGCGCATTGCGAATAACCTGATTGCCGAAATACCAACTGGCAAGACAATGGACTGTGAAGATTGTGGTACGGCAATTCGGTACAGATGATACCAGTCCCACCTCATGAAACATGTCAACCATCTTGGAGGCAGTCTTGCGGTTGCATTTCCAGAGCTTGGCAAGTTCCACTTCCGAAATGGCAAACTGCCCTGGGGTTAGGTCAACAGAATACTCTTTCTTCTCATAGTGCGTCGGCTCCTTCACTGCCATTTGCAAGAATGTGGCAAAGCACTTCATGCGGTCGAATCCCTGCGGATAGTTAGACAGGAAATCCAATTGTCGGTCTGATAAAAACAGACCATAAGATAAATCTTCTTGATACATATTCTTTTACTTTAATTGTTATGGGCATGGACACCCTTCATGTTTATTTCTCATTCTTGGGCTTACTCATCTATCAGTCCAAAGCGTGTAGATGTTTGTTCCTCTTTGTAAGAACTCTTTTCATAGAGATACCATCTTGATTATTACCATTGTAGATAATGTAGAAGAAGTATGTGGATATTATGAATTGTGCGCCAAGTCGAATGCCATGTAATCAGAATACAGACTGACTCCATAGGCTGCTTCTACGGCTTCAAAGTCAAGACAGAATGCCTGAACTGGTTTCTCACTCAGTCGTGGTTGGCATTGAAAGCACTTTGCGGAAAATTGACGAGGCCAGTCCTTCACATTCTCTACAGATGCAAACCTTACGCTATTTACCTTACCTATGTATTCGGGAGAGTTTTCAAGATAATATTTCAGTGTATTCTCAGGAATAACCTTCTCACGAGTCTTTTGAAGGTGGAGCGCATAGAGAGCAAACATACGGCTGTTGGTTGGAATCATGAGAATCTTCTTGGCATTTCCGTATTCCCTAGTTACGGTCTGTCGTCTGCCATCCATCTTGATGTCAACCTTAAGACTTGTATATTCGTGAATGCGGTAATCACAAAGTCCGTATATCTGATTGTCTTGTTTGAGATAGTCAATGGTCTTCCAGAAAATGCTCAGCTCATTGCTGTGCAGACATTCTTCATTCTGATATTCTACACCATTGAGCACAGTCTTAAACACTTCTTCATAGGTAAAAGGAAACTGGATATGATGCTGCACAGCCATATAAGATGCCAGCACGACTGACCAGTTATGAAGAATGCGCTCATCAATACAGATAGTCAATGATGTACAGATACTCTTGACAGCCTGCTCATAGCAGTCTTTATAGGATTGCTCAAACTGTGTTCTGACCTGCAACAATTCAAGAACGACGTAAGATGTCCCTTCATACTCCCAATCTTTCAGGACACGGAAGTTCTCTTTCTCTTCAACGGTATGTGTGTCCTTATGGAAGGGCAACACACATTGGCGAGAATACAAGGCAATATCGACGGTTGGTTTCTCCTGTCCACTGACAATGACACCACTGAGCACCTTTGATTGTTCTCGCTTGCGAGTCTCAATGTCGAGCTTGCTTCGTCCTTGGCAATCCCAAAGTCCTTTCAGCAGTTCAATCTTCTCCACATCAATATCGTTCTTGTATTCGTCAAGGTGCATGATAGCATCTTCGGCTTGTGACAAGACGGTAGCAAGGCTCGGCATTGTGGATGTACGAAGGTTCGGATGGTCACCATTATAAACGAACACGCTTTGTAGCAGTTCACCGAAGGCTGTCTTTCCAGTTCCCTTTGGGCCAAATAGAAAGAGTGTGGGGAACTCTCGACGATGACGAATGATAATGTCACGAAAGAGGCATACCACTATGAAGCAGATACCGATGATGGCATTGTCACCATAGACCAACCGCATTTGTGTGGCAAACTGGAAGAAACGCACTTTGCTCTCTGGCAGATGAATGAACTTCTGCTCAAAGAGGAACTTCTCGCTATTATCTTCATTCATCTTGGAGAAGGCAGGAAGATAGAATGAGCCTAACGGATTTCCCAATCGCACAATGCCCTCTTCGTTTACCGGATGCCATTCACCATTGAGAATGATGCCGTTCCCAAAAGCGAAGAAGCCAATCTTCTGCCATCCAAGAGTGGAGATCTTAGTGATGACCTCCATACTGGAGTAGAGGATGCCTCGCAACTTGTTGAACTTGGCTGATGTGCCGTACCACATGAAGTTTACTTCACGTTCAATACGGTTACGGAACTTCTGCAACACAGTCATTTCCTCTATGCTGAACTCTATACGAACTTCAAAGCCCATGACATTCCGCAAGATGAATACACGGGAAGCAGATGCACCGTCACGAATCAGGTAGAGGGGAATCATGATGAAGTTTGAGATTTCTTTTTCACCCTCTTTGGTATAACCATAATAGCAGTTGTTGCCAACCTTAATCTCAGTGCCTTTGAAAAGGGCAGCATATTCTTCATCACTTATGGCAGGACTGGCAACTGGGGCAGGCATGGATTGAACGCCCATGATTTCACGCTTCCACATATCTTCATGTCCATAGACATTGATGAGTTTATCCGTGTATGATTCCTGAAGGACTTTATCAGGAATCGTCTTCACAAGTTCCACGACTTCATGGATAGCTTTTGCCTGTTGTGGAATGTTTTCTTCATCAAGATTTATGACTTTTGAAGCATACCACATCACAATGTCCTGTCTGATTAATTCATCCAGTTTGTCTTTTGAAACCAGATATGAATCGGGGTCATTTTTCCAATCACCTATTGGAATTTCCTGAATGGTAGCGGTAAACCCAAGGGACAATGCCAATTTCCCTGTGCGCATAGCACTTGTAAATCCAACGCCAAAGTGCTCTCCTTCTTTTGGAATATCACTATCCGGGATGATGTTGAGCCTGCTCGTTATGCGTTTCAACATACTGAGTTGTGCTTCTGTCCACGAGGAGCCGAGAGGTGCAACAGTATTTGAAGCACCAATGATCTGCAAGCGCATTACGTCTGGCGCTCCCTCTACAAGGTTCATCACACCTGCTTTTGACGCTGCGTTCCATGCCACATCAATACCGAACAGGCTATTGCCCTTATCATATATAAGAGATGTGGAGGAGTTAATATACTTGGGAGCATTAGGGTCATGGGCTAGGATGTCGGGCAGGATCCTTGCTGTGAAAGCTATAATTCGATGCTGTCTGTCACGAATGGGAATCATGATGCGACCGCGGAACGTGTCATAAACATCATCGTTCGTGCTTTTCTCCTTGACAAGTCCTAATTCAAGCATAAGGTCTTTGTCAAGTCCCTTGCCATTAGCCCACAGAGAAAATGAGTCCCAACTATTGCTGGCATAGCCGATGCCAAAGGTACGGATGAAATCTTGTGGCCAACGATTTGTCGCATAGGAAAGAGCCTTGCGCGCTTCGTCTGTGTCGGCAAATAGATTCTCTGCATAATACATAGATGCATAGTCATTGATAATGAACATAGACTCACGTTTACGCTGGTCTTCATCACCAATGGATGAATAGGAATCTTCAGGAATCTCTACACCATACTTCTTTGCCAGCATTTTCACGGCTTCAACAAAAGAGATATTAAGATATTCCTGCAAAAACTTGATCACGTCGCCAGAGGCATCACAAGCAAAACACTTGTAGATGCCCTTAGCAGAACTGACGGTTAATGACGGTGTGCTGTCATTATGGAATGGGCATAGTCCTATAAAATTCTGCCCCTTCTTGGTCAGGTGAACATATTCACCGATGACCTCAACGATGTCGGCTTTTGCTTTAATCGTTTCGATGATGTTTGAAGCGATTCTCATACCTTATTACTGTGTAGGTTGTTTTCTCCGATTGTTCACATATTCCTCAGTTTCTTTACGCAAGTCCTCCTGAGACTTGTGCTGCTCCTTTGAGAGCCAGGCATCAAGTTCTGACTTGACGAAATAGATGCGCTTGCCAACCTTATGATATGGTATCATATTGTTGGATGTCCAGCCATAGATGGTCTGAACTGCTGGATGACCAGGAATGTACTTTTGTGCTTCAGTTACATCCATGCGCTGGTCCTCATCCTTACTATTACCTACAGATGCCGAGATCTTTCTGTTGAGGGCATCAATCTTTGCTGACAGAATCTTGTTGTCTTCGAGAAGATTCGCCATCAGCATGGGAATCATGTCAAAGGTGGGAACGCCACTCGACGTATGTTTTCTATCTTCCATATTAAATGAAATTTGATGTTAATACTTTGCGACTGCGCAGTCAGCATTTATTTGAATTCGGCTGCAAAGATAGTGCGATAAAATGCCCTTCGCAAGGGCAGAAAAATGGGTAAAAATTTCCCGTATGCCGTTCCGTATTAACAACAATCAATAAATAACCGAAAACGCTTGAAATCAGGCGGTTTCAGAAACATCATTTAACAATAGAAATCGAAAATAATTGAGATACGGAATGGCTTACGGGACACTTCCGTAGGCTATTCCGTATGAATGAAAGTTAAAAGACGGGGCAAGCCACCTTTGCTATTGCATAGATGGCTTAACCTTAGTAAGGTGCTTGATGGATTTATATCACATCACTTTGAAGATTGAGTTTGATGGCTTGTGCAGCCTCCTCTTTCTTAGAGTCAACGACCTTGGCGTATATCTGCGTGGTGCGGATGTTGGTATGCCCCAACATCTTTGATACGGTGTATAAGTCCGTGCCTTCGGTAAGCTGGTTAGTTGCGTAGGAATGACGAAAACAGTGGAACGTGATTTTCTTCTTGATACCAGCTGCTGCAACCCAAACCTTGACGGGACGATTGATGTAAGATGGGTCTTGCAGCCCTTCAAAAACGAGCCTGTCAGGGTCGCCTGGCTCACCACAGATGAGGTAGGCTTGTTCCGAGATGGGCATGTACTCCACACCTCCTGTTTTCCTCTGAGTGAAGTTGATGCGGTAGCGGTCTCCTTCTTTTGACAACTCACTCCATTTCATCTTCCGTATATCGCTATGACGGAGGCCAGTCAAAGCACTAAACAAAGCTGCTTTCTTCAGCATTGGGTAATCACAAGGAGTAGCTGCGAGTTTGTTCAGTTCCTCGATAGTCAGGTACTCGCGACGACTTTCTACTCCCGAAATGCCTTTTACCTTAGCGGCAATGTCCACGTCGAAGTAATTGTCGATGAATGCCTGATGTAGAGCTGCCTTGAAAAGAGTGAAATAGGTGGAAGCTGTATTCTGAGAGATGATACCTCTTTTATTGCCCCCTCGCGGAGCTTTCAGTAAGAAGTCCCTGAAACTCTCTATCAAGTGCATATCAATCTGAGCAAACGGTAAAGGCTTATTCTTGTTGAATATCTTCAGCAAGTCATGGGCTCTATCCCAATTGACACCGACGGATTTGGTGTCATTCTTGTAGCGTTTAGCAGCCTGCTTTCCGAAATATTCAATGAAGTCAGCCTGTCCTCTGGCTTTCTTCTCCACCATAGCTTGTTCGGTGTCAGAATATAGTTCCGTATTGTCGTATTCCCGCTGGCGGAGAATGCGTACATTGTCGGCAAAGACACACGTTTCACGGTCTGCCTTTGAACGACAAACGATGATACCGTTCACGTCACGTTTGGGCTTATAAGATTGGTTGCCGTATTCATCCATACGAGCAGGACGAGTCTTGTCCCACAAAGGAGTCCTGATGATACGGTTTAGATACTCGCGTTCACGGCAAGGCTTGTCATGCCCAGGTTTGAACACAGGATAGGCTTCGAGGTAAAGATACCACTCGTCATGAAGCTCCGACTTTCGGAGTCTGACGGACACTTTGGTGTGGAGCATTGCTTTCTTCATAATATATCGGATTTATAGAGATTATCGATTTCGTCTTTGGGGATATAGACATAGTTGCCTATTTGTCGTGAGGGGATAGAATACTTCCGTACATGCGCCCATACGGTGCTGTCGTTGATGCGATACTTCTTGCATATCTCTCCAACGGTATAACAATTCTCTGGTTCGAGGTTGTAGAGCTTTGGGATTGGTTTCTCCTTCTCTCGTTTAGCTTTTTTGCGTAGCATAAAGTTGGCTTCCAGTTCTGAACGCTTGATACGAATGAGATGTTTCCCAAAATTCATTGCGGGAATACGCCCTAATCGTATGAGACGGTACAACGTACCACGTTCAATATGGTACAAGGCTACGGCCTCTTTTACCGAGATATACTCTCGGATGTTCGGCACTTGGGCTGCAATCTTTGCGAGACGAGTCTCTTTTACTTCTGCATCGCGCCTGCGTTTCAAATCGACTGCGCTGCATCTTTTCGAGCAAAACTGTGAGTCAAGCTTCTTCACAAGGAAGACTTTTCCACACACTTTGCATTTTCTCTTGATTTCCAATGCAATTCCTGGCATAATTTTTTGTTCAAAATTAGACTTTGTTTTTATTTATATTTTTTTGTTTCAAAACTTCTACTTTTTTGTTAAGGTACAAATATGGAACACGTCTGAGATAGGAAATGATAGAAATCGATAACGAACACCAAACCCCTTAAAACGGCAAATCCGTGTAACTCAGAGAGCTACACGGATTTGGTTTCCGATTGTTATTGTTTGTTATCTTTGGACTAATGGACCTCCTCGAAAATAATTTTGATTGATAATCAATAAGATACGGCAACGTGTCGCAAATATATCCCAATTTTTTGATAACAGATATTACGTGGAGATAAGCATCCATAAGTATCGTTTTTCGACTTTTCGTCGTTTAGATTGTTTAACTGTGAAGTTCGCAATTAGTATCATGTATGTCATCCTTCATGTGTGTCAGGCTGAAGTGTTAAATTTTGGATTTTTATTTTCAACACTATT
>Ga0256407_10011169_pt1 | contig 12470 bp, 11 predicted proteins | sample RumenRJG_04DNA_FD_193489 | JGI IMG/M metagenome (GOLD analysis project Ga0256407, IMG submission 193489) | Bovine rumen microbial communities from Lethbridge, Alberta, Canada - RJG_04 | ecosystem: Host-associated > Mammals > Digestive system > Stomach > Rumen | place: Canada: Alberta... | reverse complement strand
AACACTTAATTCCGTTTCTTATTGGAAACCAAGCCTCTAAATAGAATTTAGTCTTTCAAAATATTTTTTTAATTCTAAAAACGGAATTTAGTTCTTCAAGTTACACTACTTTTGAATAGCCGGTTATTTATAGATAAATAGGACAAAATATTATTTTTTTGTAACGTATTTCTTAATGCTACTTAAATACGCTGTATCATAATCTTCGTCTGGCTCAAGATAACATCCTTCACCCCATTCATTCCACGCCATTAAAAAGATAATTGGGAGCGAATACTCTTTTAATGTTTTCTCACATAATTGGCCAAAATACAAATCGAACTTTTCAGGATTAGCGCCTTTATACATAACGCCAGTTTTTACTCTTGGAGTGTTATCAAAATCAATAAATCCGCCAGAAACAAGTTGTTTTGAATTGATCTTTCTATTTAAAATCCTATTCCAATCTTTGTCATAATCTCTAATAGTCAATTTCCTATTCTTGTCCTGCTTTTTATCTAAGAATCGTTTAAAATGCAATTTAATCAATATCTTCTTAATAAATCTTTTCAAAGATTTACTTTCATGTAACTCTTCGATAATAGAGTAGCTAGGCTCATATTCAATATAATAATCAAATAGTTTTAAGTTCTTCTTTTCAAAATAATAAAATGGCTGCTGAATGAAAAAGAGAACATTACCAAATCCATATTTTGTAAAGCATCTTTTCATTTCTGCGATATATTTTTTTAGATGAGGAATAAGATCAGGTCGATATAAAACAAATATTGGTTTACCATCAAGAGTCATATATCTATCATCTTTCATAAATTCGCATATATATTTAACATGCTCTTCAATATCTTCTAACTTGTCATACTCTTGATAAGCAATAACTCCGTTATCTCCTCCGTCCCATTTATTGGTCCAATTTTCATTTGCCCAACATAAACAAAATGGAATATCAATTTTTTTATTAGCAAGCATTTCTTCTAATGGTTTTTCTAAAAGCTTTTTCCCATGGGCAAAATAATAGTGATAGTAGCAAAAGCCAGTTATACCATTAGCTTTTGCTAACTTTGCTTGTTCTTCCATGGTCTTGCCGTTATCTAGAAGGCAATAATAATTGTTATCTTTTGGTACTCTTGGTTGTCTGTGACCCTCAAATAAAGGTTTAGCTTTTCTGACATTGGTCCATTCTGTAAACCCTTTCCCGAATGCCGCATTGTTTTCTGGTATTTCGTGGTATTGAGGAAGATAAAAAGTTATAACATTAAGTTTATTCTTATCAATTTCCATAATAATCGTAAATTTCCTTTCTATCTAAACAAGACATTAAATATGCTCAAGTCCTTCGCATTATATCAAATTATTTTTTTCTACGACGATAAAGATGTTTTATTAACACTTCAATTTCGTGAGCAACTAGAGGGACAAAAGCTGCTCCAGCGGTAATTAACCATTCTTGCCATCCTAGAGAAGAAGTTTTAAAGACATCTTGCACACCAGGAGTCAAAACTACAAAGAATTGTAAACCAATTCCTAATACAAACGCTAAAAGCATCATGTAGTTTTTATTTCTAAATACTTTAAAGGCACTATGTTCAGTACTACTCATACAAACCATATGGACAAGTTCAGCAAATCCTAAAGCGGTAAAGGCCATAGTTTGCGCTTGAGCTAAAACATCAGGTCTATAGAATTCTGTACCTTTTGCCCCAATATGAGCAATGGCTTCATAAGTAGTAATGCCGTTAATCCAGAACGCACTTAGATAAGCGATAATAACTGCAATGGTAATAAATGCACCATGCATTAATGTATCTCTTAATCCACCATGAGCAAATATAGTTTCGTTAGGATTACGAGGTTTTTCATTCATAATGCCTTTATCTTTAGGATCCATGCCTAAAGCAATTGCAGGAAGACTATCAGTAATTAAATTAATCCAAAGTAAGTGAATAGCAATAAATGGTGTCTCAAATCCAATTAAGATAATAAAGAACATTACTAATACTTCAGCAATATTACTAGAGAGTAAGAAGATGATAGTTTTCTTAATATTAGTGAAGATGCCTCTACCTTCTTCAACCGCTTTTTCAATGGAAGCAAAATTATCATCTGCAAGCACCATATCCGCGGCACCTTTAGCAACATCAGTACCAGTAATACCCATAGCAATACCAATATCCGCAGCCTTTAAGCTTGGTGCGTCATTAACCCCGTCTCCAGTCATTGCACAAATATGTCCGTTAGCTTTAAATGCTTTAACGATTGCCACCTTATTTTCAGGAGACACTCGAGCAAAGACTCTGACCTTTTTAACAAGGTTTTGCAGCTCTTTTTCGCTCAAATTGTCAATTTCTTTACCCATGACACACTCAGAAATATCGCTAGCAATTCCTAACTCTTTAGCAATTGCAAAAGCGGTATCTTTATGGTCACCAGTAATCATAATTGTGGTAATACCCGCACTCTTAAATTTAGCAACTGCAGGTTTAGCTTCTGGTCTAGCAGGGTCAATCATAGCGACTAATCCAACAAAGACTAATTCTTTTTCACTAATCTTATCTGCTTTAGAATAAGACAGAGCTAAAACACGTAATGCCTTAAGAGAGAACTCGGTATTAACTTCATAAATTCTATCGATGTCTTTTTGAGTTATTTTTCTTTCTTTGCCATTTTCTAAAATATAGGAAGTATTGGCTAAAATAGAATCTAGAGCGCCTTTAGTAAAGATAATATTTTCATTATCCCAAGTATGTTTAGTGGACATCATTTTTCTTACTGAGTCAAATGGAAGTTCATCCACTCTTGGGTGTCTAGTTTCTAAATCTTTTTTATGTAAGTCAAAATCATTAGCGAACACTACTAGAGCTATTTCAGTTGGATCACCATATAATCCTTCATCTACTGTCGCATTACTACAAAGTGACATCCCAGTAGCGAGTAACTCTAAATCTTTATTTTCATGGTCTTTTTTAAAGTCTTCTCTTTTATAGAATGTATTATCTACGTAGGCTTCTAATACAGTCATCTTGTTTTGAGTTAAGGTACCAGTTTTATCGCTACACACAACAGAGACAGCGCCTAAAGTTTCCACGGAAGGTAATTTCTTCACAATAGTGTTTACTTTCACCATTCTTTGTACACCGATAGATAAAACAATAGTAACAACTGCTGCTAAACCTTCTGGGATTGCCGCAACTGCTAAAGCAATAGAATCTAAAACTGCTTCTATCCAATGGTCAACACTACTTGCGTTACCTCTAACACACATCCAAATAATTAAAACTACCAAAACTGCAACGACAATAACTAGAGTTAAAATACCTAAGAATTTAGATAATTTGTTTAATACTTTTTGTAGTGGGGTATCTTCATTTTCTTCGTTATCAAGAGCTTTAGCAATCTTACCAATTTCAGTATCCATGCCAGTACCTACTACAATACCTTTACCTCTACCATAACTAACTGGGGTAGACATATAGGCCATATTAACTCTATCTCCAATAGCAACACTATCGCTAAAAGTGATAGATGCATCTTTTTCTACTGGTACACTTTCTCCGGTTAGAGAAGATTCATCACACTTTAAATTAATAGCCTCTATTAATCTTAAATCAGCTCCTATTGTGTCTCCTTCTTCTAGAACCACAATATCGCCAATTACTAATTCAGAAGATTTGATTTTAAATCTTTTTCCGTCTCTAATAACTGTTGATTCAGGAGAAGATAATTGCTTTAAAGCTTCTAAAGAAGTTTGAGCTTTAATTTCTTGAACGGTACCAATAATAGAGTTAAGAATAATAACCGCTAAGATGATAATGATATCTGGCCAGTCACCAATATTAAGAAAGTCAAAGTGACCTGCCTTAATAGTTTCATAAATCGAAATACCTAAAGTAATCGCGACTGCCCCAAAAAGAACATAAATCATTGGATTAGCCATTTGTTCAAAGAAAATACGAACCCAGGATTTCTTTTTCTTTTCTTCTAATTTGTTAGGTCCATATTTTTCTAATCTAGCTTTCGCCTCAGCTTCAGATAATCCTTTTTCACTATCGGACAATAAAAAAGAAACGGTCTCCTTATCGGTTTTCGTTTCAAATTGAGTGTTTTTTATTTCTTCCATAATGCCTCCGAAAAAATATTATTTTCTCAAAGGTCTTGTTCCTAATCGGTCTATGATCCGGACTATTCCTAGTCGTGTTGACGAATTCATAGATTTACTACTCCCCTATTGGAATAAAATTATTGTATCAAATTATTAATAACTAAGAAATACGATTTATTCTATTGCATAACTCAATTATAAACTTATCTTTATAATCGACATCAAGCAAACTATTTTCAATCATTTCAATAAAAGTGTCTTTAAACGAAATTGCATAAGCAATAATTTTCTTGCAAGCATTTTCTGGTAGTCCAATATTTAAACCAAATTTGATAAAGTCCTTCTTGGTTATATTTCTTTTTTTACCATTTACAGTCAAGGCAGTTTCATCTTTATCATCTGGAAAAACAATATTCACAGGCAATAAGTCATAAGCAGGTGAAAAGTATATTTCATCGCTTTCTACAAGGCTGAAATTCTTAAGATGCATATCCGAGTTGCAAGAAATAAAATTAAAGATAATTAAAGTGAAATAATCGGCCAAATCTTTACTAGGCTTTGAAGCAAATTGTTCTATTATTTTGCCTCCTTTTTCATAAGAGCCAACATATTTATATTCAGATGGCTTATCAGATAATTGACAAAAGTCTTCGACGTGTATTTTATCTTTGCCAGAGCGATCAAACCTTTTAGTAATATATGCATATGTACCATCCTTTAAGATAAGCAATCCGTGCTCAGGGGTTTTAATTCCAATAGCGTTCGCCATCGACATAACGAGTTGTTCAGCACGCGCATAATTAGTTAAACCAATATCTTCTGGCTTTAAAATATATCCTAAAGGATAATCAAAAATAGTTAATTTTTTGCCATCTCCAGAAAGTCCTAAGGATAATTTTTGTTGAACACCAGTGACACTTTCTCCTGATTCCAACATCTCTTGTGCTTTTTCGTTTAAATCGTTTTTAATTGTATCAATATCAATTTCAGGTAAGAAGGTGTGGCCAAAAAATTTTTTTATACATTTTGTATGCCATGTAGAAATATTGTCAGTTTCTAATGGCTTTCCACAATATAAGCATTGATTGACCTTCATTATAATTTACTCCTTCTGATAGAAACCGCTCCTACACAATCTTCACAAGTCAAAAGAAGCAATTTAAATCTATCGCGAGTCTTGAGATCATATTGTTCTAAAGCAATTTTTAATAGCCAACCTTCAGGAATTAGTCCATCAAAAAAAGGAAATAAAATTTTTGAATGATATTCTTTATTGCTTAAAGGAAGAGTAAGAGAAATAGGCTTATTGTTAGACAAAAGATATTGTTCATCATATTGAAAAACATAGCCCTCGTTATCCTCATAAATTATCCCAGCTAATAGATTGTTATAATAAACAAAACCAATTTTTAAATCTAATTCATCCATGGTTATTTATGTTCAGTAACAGAAAGAGTCGCACCAAAATAATTAAGAGCAACAAGTACTTTATCCATTCTTAAAGTGTCTTTGCCTTGTTCTAATTCGCGAACAAAGCGAAGTCCAAGTCCGGTTTTAATAGCAAAACTTTCTTGAGTAATACCATATTTTTTTCTTTTAGCTTTAATAAACTGAGAAATATTGTTCTTTTTGTTCCACATATTATACCCTTTCTGGTGTAATCAATTTGTATTTCAATAATATTATACCCGATTGGTTATATTTTGCAAATAAATAAAAACAATTAATACCGAAAGGGTATAATTATGAATTTTTCGTATATAACTTTTTCTTGTAAGAAATAGGTTCTTCAGTCACTCTAATACCTAATCTAGATAGAGTTGATAAATCAACTTCACTAAGTAAGGTAGAGGAGTGAGCCTCACATCCTACTAATTTAGGAAGTTGCTTTAAGGCCTGGTCCGCTAAAGGGTTGGTTTTAGATTGAATAGATAGAGCAAGTAATACTTCTTCAGCTCTTAATCTAGAATTACTACGATGCAGATATTTAATTTTCATTTCTTTTAAAGGTTCAATAACCGTTGGCATTAATAAGAACATCTTCTTATCAATCTTACCAAGAGTCTTTAAGGCATTTAATAAACAGGCCGCACAGGCTCCAAATAAAGCAGAACGATGACCTACAACAATCTTGCCGTTAGGTAATTCTAAAGCAACTGAAGGTTCATTTTCCTTTTTTGCGTCAACTAAAGCAGCCTCAATTACTTTTCGGTCACTAATTTTAACGCCAGCCTTATTCAGTAAGATCTCCATCTTTTCGATAGAGTCTTCATTTAATCTACCTAAATAAACGTTCTTTTTAGTTTGATAATATCTTCTAATAATTTCGTTATAGCACGCTTCAGCGACTTTTTTATCATCGCTAATAGCAAAGCCCACCATATTAACTCCCATATCAGTTGGAGAATAATAAGGTGATTTACCATAAATTTGTTCAAAGATATTTTTAAGTAAAGGGAATACTTCTACATCCCTATTATAATTAACTGCAGGAACACCATATTTTTCTAAATGAAATGGGTCGATCATATTAATATCGTTTAAATCGATAGTCGCAGCTTCATAGGCTAAATTAACTGGGTGATTTAAACTTAAATTCCAGACTGGGAATGTTTCATATTTAGCATATCCTGCATTAATTCCATTTTGATGGTCATGATAAAGTTGGGATAAGCAAGTCGCCATTTTTCCACTTCCTGGTCCAGGAGCGGTCACCACTACTAATGGCTTAGAAGTATGAATATATTCATTTTTTCCTAATCCATCTTTAGAGACAATTAAAGGAATATCATGTGGATAACCATTAATCTTATAGTGTTTATAAACTTTAATATCATTTCTTTTTAATTTATTAATGAATGTTTTAATAGAAGCATTATCTTCATAAAAAGAAATGACAACGCTAGAAACATATAAGCCAACTTCTTTATAAGTATCGATTAATCTTTCTACTTCTTCTTGATAAGTAATTAAAGTATCATTTCTTACTTTATTAGAGATAATGTCGTTCGCGTTAACGACCACTACCATCTCCACTTTTTCTTTAATGCCTAATAACATTTGAAGTTTAGAGTCAGCCTTAAATCCAGGAAGCACTCTAGAAGCGTGATAATCATCAAAAAGTTTTCCTCCAAATTCAAGATATAATTTATCTCCAAATTTAGAAATACGTTTTAAAATCGATTCTCTTTGAATCTTTAGGTATTTATTATTATCAAATGCTTCTTTTTTCATATATGTAAAAAGATTAAGGCTATAGGATTAAGATTTCAAGAAAATCTATAGATTATTATTTGCTAAGAAGTCCGCTATCTTTTTAATAGAATGTAAGCAATCTTCATATTTGACGTGATCATATAATAATGGAAATGTTTTACTATTGTAGTCCTTTTTGTATGTGTCTTGTTCGATAAGTTCTAATAATAAAGTAGAAACGGCCATTCCTTCTTTAGAAGAAAGACAAGTATCTAAAGACTTTCGATATTCACGTACTTGTAAAAAGAGTTCAATAAAACTAACATCTAAAGAAACATAGTCTAATAATTGATGTATATCGTAGATATGCCTAGATTGGCGTTCTAATTTTTTATTAAGGTGATAATCGCAAATAGCAAATATCTTATCGACTAGTGTTCTTTCTTTCGTAATAGTTTTTACTTCAAAAGCTTCTAGACCATATTGTGTAGTTAAATCGTGTCTTCCAATGCTGTCCAAATATTGTCCAATCATTGTTTGAGCGGTTTTAGTTTCTATAGGAAAAGAAGGGGTCTGGGTAGCCCATTCCACGATAACTTGATCTACATTTCCATTTACATCTTTATAAGGGCATAAATATCTATTGAAGACTCTTCTACTTCTAATGTTATCTGTGTTTGAAACACTTAAAGAGACAGACTCTATCGAATCAAAAAACATTTGTTTAATCTGTTTTCTGGTGCCGACAGTTATTCGTTCATCTTCATATGAAATATCAATATCTTCAGAAAAACGATTAATTACTTTTTGACAAACGCTTAAACTAGTGCCACCCTTGAAGACAAATTTATTATTCCTTGATATTAATTCTTTTAATATTGATATTGCAAAATAATCTTTTTGAATAAAAGTTACAAAAATACCAAGATCACGAGACATATTTTTTAATAAATTTGTAAATGTATTATAATCATCAATTAAACGCATCAATCAGTCCTCCTTCTGTAATTTTTTTCAAAGTTTGAAAACCATAGTATTTAATATAATTACAAAAAAGGTTTTTACTAAATCCTTGTTTAGCAATATAGTTACGCAACAATTGTCTATTATCTTTTACTTCTTCAAGACTCACAAAACTAAACATATCCAAAAACTGAAGGATTTTATAATTAGTGTTATCGATTTTTGTTCTACTTTTACGTATAATTGCAACTTGTTTACCATTTGTATAATATCTTTTTTTACTACCTGTTTTATTTGTTGTTACTTCTAATATGGCAGGAACTTGTTGCGACATTCCGATTTGATTCAAAAATTTTAATCCTGAGTAATAGCCCTCAACAAACAAAAATTCCAGGCCTTCTATCGTATCAACTGGATAAATATATTTTTTTCTAACGATTTCTTCAAACGTAACAACAGGAGGAAAATCTTCATCTTTTTTTGGTATTGAATAAACACCAGGTCCTTCTCTTTCTAATTCACCCTTTTTATACGCACGATAAAATTCTTCCCTTATCGCGGTTTTGCTTTTTCTACCAATCCTAATGTCTTTAATGAATATAGGATTGCCATAGCCATAAATGTCAGTGAGATAACTTACAATATTCATGTCTATATTATACAAACATACAATTATTAAGTCAATTTTTATAATAAGATGTTGTTATACCTATAGGGTATAAAAATATAACATTTATTAGAAAATATTAAAAGCACAGTGGTTGCTGTGCTTAACTATTCTATTTCATTCCTGCGATTTGTTTATAAATACGATCAGAACATTCTTTATCTAATAATAATTCAATAATTTTTAAACCGAACGGAATACTATAAAGCATGCTTCTAGCGGTCACAATATTATCGCTTACTACAACTTCTTCTCCAGTATATATGCCGTCTATCCCTTCATTACATCCTGGATAACATGTGTATGGTCTATTATGTAACAACTCGTTTTTACCTAATACCATCGGAGCAGCGCATATCGCACACACTAATTTATGCTTTTCATAGAACTCTTTTACTAATCTATCTACTTCTATGCTCTTTAATAAATTATTAACGCCTTTACTTCCACCAGGAAGAATGATTGCTTCAAATTCATTAACATCTATATTTTTTAAGCTTTTAAAGCCACTTAGAGCGACTTTATGACTAGAAATGACTAATTCCTCATTATCATTAATTTTAGCGTCTATAACACTTATTCCTGCTCTTACAAGGACATCACGAGTCGCTAAAGCTTCAACATCTTCAAATCCATCCGCGTAAATCATTAATACTTTCATAACAAATTAAATCCTCTTAAAAATTATAACAGTTTAAAGTCTATTATAAAAGGAGGTCCGAAGACCCCCTAGTATAAAAGGCTTGATATTAATTATGCAAGAGTAATAGATTGAACGTAACCAGCACCTTGTTTGCTTGGGTGTTTGGTAATGGTAATACCTTCGGTTGCGCCTTCGAGTGTAACTTCTAATGTATAAAGATGAACTTTATATTGTTTTCCACTGGACTCGGTGTAGTATTCAGTTTCTACTCTATTAGCATTCATTTGAGTATTATCACCATAATTTCCATTAACACCAATTGTTAAATCCCAATCATATGTTGAATAGACTTTAAGAGTAACTTTTGTGAATGCACCTTTTGTGAAAGTTAATGTACCTTCTTTAGCTTTGAATTGAATTACATCAAGAGATTGTGCAGCGTATGTATTTGGCATGACGGAAGTTGTACTAAAAGCATAGTCAGTGAAATCATGAACACCATTGTATTTTGCATATGTTGATGATTGAGATTCGTCAAGCATAGTAATAGATTCTTTTGTTAAAACTACAGGCTCAACAGGTGCAACTTCTTCTTCGTTTTTAACAACGATAGAGAAGGCTTCAGAACTGGTTACAGTGCCATTTGAAGCAGTAAATGTAACAGTCTTGGATTCGCCACCTTCAGCAACATAATCTAATGGGATAGTAACTAATCCAGCTTCTGAAACTGTGACAGCTGCATCACTAGATTGCCAACTAACTGTGCCTAAAGCTGCTTTTGCAGGAACAGGTGAAGCAGTCAATTGAACTGTTTGAGCTTCAGTTTTGCCGTATAAATTAACGGAAGCACTACCACTAATTTCGATATCTTCTAAGGTTGGTGGAACGGCTTTAGTAACGCTAATAATTGATGGGTTAGTGTTACTTGTAGCAGCAGGAGCTTTTCCTGGAGCTAATTCGTATTCATTGCTATAGACTTTTGCATAACCCTTAGCAACGACTGTGTCATCTGCTTCAGGAGTAGCAACGCCTTCTTCTGGTAAAGCACCGTAGAAGGTCATATATTTGGCTTCGTATGAACCATCAGTTTTACGTAAATTAACGGTGACATTGTCGCCACTTTGATATGTCTTATTAACAGCTTCAGCAACACCGCGGACATATAACATCTTGACGGTTTGAGAGCCATCAGCAAAGTTTTCAGCAATTAAATCATGGGCTTGTTCTGGAGTTAATGGTTCTTCTTCACTACCGTAATTTAAGGCACCAGAGATGGTAACTTTACAGGAAGCAGAGACTTTACCAGCAGTTGCAGTAATGGTAGCTTCACCTTCTTTTAAAGCCCAAATTCTGCCATCTTCAACATAAGCAGTGGTTGGAGCACTTGATTCCCAAGAAACCACGTCAGTTGAGATCGCTGGTTCGATGGTAGCGGTTAATTTAGCAGCTTGACCATCTTTTAATGTTAATTTACTTTCACTAAGTGTAACACTAGTAGCAGGAATTGGATCACCTAATTCAATAATTCTTGCATAACCAACTGCTGGGATGCCTGTGCCTTTTTGGAAGGCAAGACGTTTGGCGTTAGTGCCACCATAAACAGCTAAGAAATATTCATCAGCTGCGGTTGGAGCAGATTCACCAACAGGGATAAGACAAGATAATGAATAGTCAGAATTTAATTTAAATAAAGTTTTGGCATAACCAGTTTCACTGGTAAATCCGATATTGCAGTGAGAAGCATCTCTTTTTTGTCCGATAGTGCTACCGTTAGAGAAGGTAATTGAATATTTGTAATCGCCTTCAACATCTTCAACAGCAACAGATAAATCCATGGCAGTATCAAGATTTTCAGCAGGATCTAGATAGTATGGGCTCTTGGTATCAACTTGGCCTTTTGTACCAGCAGCATAGTATGCTTTTGGTCCAATATACCATCTTAATTTGTAATCATCCTTTTCAGGATCGAGAGTTGTTGCAACTCTATAAGTAGGTCTAGTTTTAACTTCGATTTCTACAGAATCTGATTTGGCATTCTTATAAACTGCAGAAATTGTGGTTTTACCAGCACCTTCAGCGTGAACTTTTCTAAATGTGGTTTGGTCGATAGAAGCGACAGCAGGATTACTAGAAGTAACAACTAAGTCACCAGCATCAATAGCGTCAGAAATTCTTACGCCTTCGATGGACATGGTGATACCACGGTCATCATCTTCAACGAACCATTCAGTTTGAAGTTCAGCTTTGTTTGTGATTTTAACATCAGGGACATTAGAATCACTACCACCACCACATGCGACCAAGCCTAACGTGAGTGCGGCAAGAGTGGCAGTAAAGACAAATCCTTTTTTCATGTTTTTCCTCCTTTTTTAGAAATTTTGAAATGGATTTTTTTGTTCAATTTTATAAACTTATTGAACGAAAGTTTTTTGATTTATCTCTTTTAATAGGTTGGTGTAACGTACTTTACGAGTTGCTCCACGAGAAGTAAAGAACGTTCCGAACACTATAAGGATAACAGTGGTTAGCCCAAGAACTGCAGCAACCCAGAACTCAGGGCAGGTGAAGCTGATTGCCATTTGTAAATCAGCTTTTCTAGAAAGTAAGAGGAATATAAATGCTGTGACTCCTAGAATAAGTGCAATGATTAGTGAGGACATGCCTCTTGCTAAATCATTTCTTCCTCTTTGTAATTCAGCGTGGCAAGCAACTGAAAGGGATTTAGTATCCTTTTCATCAAAGCCTTCGTGAATTAGATGCCCACAACGAGGACAGACATAATTAATTTTTGAATCTAGTGAGGCTTTATCAATGAATTGTTGTCTACTAGATTTTTTAGCCTCGATTTTATTTTGATCTATTTTATATCCGCAGTGATAACAATACATGATACCTCCTTATTCACC
>Ga0256407_10011168_pt1 | contig 12471 bp, 4 predicted proteins | sample RumenRJG_04DNA_FD_193489 | JGI IMG/M metagenome (GOLD analysis project Ga0256407, IMG submission 193489) | Bovine rumen microbial communities from Lethbridge, Alberta, Canada - RJG_04 | ecosystem: Host-associated > Mammals > Digestive system > Stomach > Rumen | place: Canada: Alberta | collected... | reverse complement strand
AATTAAGTTTGATGGCTACTTAGGGTCACCTATAGTATTTCTCATCGTTATTCCTACATGGAAATATGCCATTTTTCATAACTTATTTGACACTACCTAGATACTCATATATACTATATTATAATGAAATTTAAAGCGAAATTCAAGATAAAAGGAAAAGGAGTCAAAGACTCCTTATCTATTCATCGATATAGCCATCAATGCTTAATACCTCATAGCATTTAATTGGTTCCTTTTTATTTTTGAATTGTCTATCTCCAGCATCGGCTACAGTAATTCTATCCTTTAATACCTCATATACATCACTAGAGATTAAAACCTGGTTACCACCAGCTGAGGCTTCAATTCTTGATGCGGTATTTACAGTATCTCCAATGGCCGTAAAATCCATTCTTGTCTTAGAACCAATATTTCCAATGACGGCATCACCAAAATGCACTCCAACACCAAATTCGAGCTTCTTATTGTATTTTTCCCACACGGAATCACAGATTTTTTTACCAACCTGAACGATACCATAGGCTGCACAAACAGCCTTATATACATAATCGTCTAAATCGATTGGAGCATTGAATATAGCCATTACACAGTCTCCAATGAATTTATCTACCATTCCACCAAAGCGGAATACCTGGTTTGTAGACATCTCTAAATAGCCATTTAGGATATCTACAACCTTTTCTGGTTCTAGCTCCTCACTCATTTTTGTAAATCCTCTTATATCTACAAAAAGTAGGGCCACATTTCTTTTTACTCCACCTAATGCCATAGCGTTTTTATCATGCTCGACTAAGGCCTCTGCAACATCAGGGGAGATATATCTTTTAAATGTGCCAATAACCTCTTTTTTATGCTTATATTCACTATAGTAATGCATTATGATAAAGAATACAAAGAACAAAATTAAAGCGATAATTGGCAGGAATATAAAATAATATTGCTTCGATGTATAAAATACAGCCATCAGCATGAATTCAAGACCTATACCTAAGCCAAAGGCTAAAAAGCCTAAATAGAAGGTTAGGGTTGCAATTAGGAAGGTAATAGCAAAGATAATGATCGTATTTAATAATATAGATACTCCATCATTCGCTTTAACATATAATTCACCCTCCAAAAGAGCCTGAATTATATTACACTGGGTTTCAACACCAAACATTTCACCAATAGGTGAATTATATATATCATTCGATAAGCCTGTATCTAAGGCTGCTGCATAGGAACCAAAGATAACTATAGAATTTCTTCTTAATTCAGGAGCATGCTCCTTGGCATCCTTGAAGGATGTATAATTAAAGTTTGATGTTAAATTTAAAATATCATTTACATGATTTAGCTTAGGAGATGCATAATATTTAAAATAATAATCCTTCTTTATATCTACATTTATAGGATCTAATCCCCTTTTATCACAATAGCTTTTATAAATACTATAGGATAAAGAATCATAATTATCTCCTCTTAAATAGACTCTTCTTATTGCCTCATCATTATCTGTTAGGGCATCGGTAAAGCCAATTTGCTTGGATGCTTCATAAATGGTTTTGGATAGCCCATAGGGAGCATCCTTTCTATTTGCACCATTGACACCTAAAATGACATTATGGCGTGACATTGCCTCTGCAAGCTTTAAATCGACATCTTGGCATCCATAGGATTCGTTAAATATGACATCAAAGCCAACGACAGTGGGAAATTCACCCCTATCGGCCCAATCATTTAAAATATCGGCAAAATATTGGCGATAAACTAAAGGATTGTAATTACCATAGGTTGAAATTGTATCCTCATCTATACCAATAATATAAATTTCAGGAGCGGCTGTACCTTCATGTTGGTAGATACCATCCATAATTTTATTATCTAAGGATACTAATGGATTCCATGAAAGAGATATTAGGGCAAAGAATAGATAAATACCAGATAGTATTATGGATATAATTAATCTTTTTAAACTAAATTGAAATATTTTTTTCATAAATTCACCATTAGAAGTTTTAGGAAAAGGGGTGAAACACCCCTTTTATTACCACTCTAAAACTTCACCATTTGTTTCATAATGCCAATAATTACCATCAGTTGCAGGTTCTGTTTCACTATACCAATATTTGGTTGCACTTGTAAATTTTGCATTACCGGAACTTGTGTTAAATGTAACCTCAGTTGTAGATTTGTGATATACCTTAGAAAGATTTGTGCCATCAAATGTATATGTTCCAATTTTTGTAATACTTTCACCTAATACAATAGTTTTTAATTGTTCACAATTAAGGAATACACGATCGGTAACTGTGTTTGTATTTGCTAAGAATTCTACATGCTGTAAGCTTGTATTTCCATAGAAGGCATATGTATTTACTGTTGTGACGGTAGATGGTACCTTTATGGATAAAATTAATTTGCAATCACGGAAGGCATGTTGACCTATCTTTGTAATACTATCCCAAATCTCAAGTGCTGTAAAGCCACAGTTTTGGAAGGCATATTGACCGATTTCTGTTACTGTATTTGGTAATGTGATGTTATTAAGGGATGTACAATCTTTAAACATATAATCAGCAATTTTAACTGTACCTGTAGGTAATACTACATTGTTTAGCTTACTTGATCCCGCAAATGCATAATCTCCAAAGGTATTTACTGTACTTGGAATGGTTATTTCCTCTAATAATTTACAGGAATAGAATGCTTTCGTACCAATAGATTTTAATGTATTTGGTAATGATACGGTTATAAGAGCCTCACAGTTATTGAACATATAATCTGGTAATGCTTCTATATTTGCTAAAATTTCTATAGAGGTTAAAGATTTACATGTACTAAATGCATTAGCACCTATAGTTGTTACTGTAGCCGGTATTGTAACAGATTCAATACCTGTACTATAAAATGCTTGCTCACCTATAGATGTCACTGAAGATGGAATAGTGATGCTAGATAAACTACTACAGCCCTCAAAGCATCTTTTTGAAATGCTTTCTATATTTCCATCCATAGTTACTTCACTTAAGCTTTGACAACCAATGAACATAAAATCGCCTAAGATATTAGAATGAATCGTAACTTTTTCTAAGCTTGAATTTTGGAATGCATATTTACCAATTTCATCTACACTTGAAGGAATAATAATTTCTTTCCCCTTATAATAGTAGAATGCATTTTCAGCAATCGTCGTTAGTGTATTTGGTAAATTACCTACTAAGACTGCATTATAGAATGCTTGCGTACCAATAGATTCAAGATTGGAATTCTCTTGTAGGATAATCGTATGAAGTGTAGTACTGTTATAGGAATAGAAAATACTATTTCCTATCGTCTTTAAGGATTTAGGTAAGGTTATTTCTTCAATATTCAAATAAGCAAATGCTTCATTACCAATCGATAGTAATCCTTCAGCAAGCTCTATATTGGTTAATGAGGAGCACATATAGAATATTCTATTATCAAGGATCGTTTCACCCTCTTTGAAGGTAACACTTGTAATTCTATTACAGGAATAGAAAGCACTAGCTCCATATGTACCTGCAGGTAAAGTTAATTCACCTTCTAATAATGAACAATTCTGGAAAGCATATGCACCAATATATTCGATACTATTTCCTAAGAATTGAATACCCGTTATATCTGAGCTATAGAAGGCGTTATCCTCAATTTTAATTACACTTGCCGGAATAATTACCGTATTGATATAGCTTGCACTTCTAAAGCAATTCTTATCAATAATATATTCATTATAGGTATGATTTTCATAACTTACAGTAGTTGGAAGAGTTAAATCCTTCTTTGTATTTTTATCTCCTAAATAGTTCATTAAATAAACGCTTCCATCAATAAGGAATTCAAAATCACCATTTTTAACTAAATAAGCCTTATCGTTAATGTTTTTATGAATGGATTTTGCATAATAGCCTACGTAACCATAGGTAGTTTTACCAGCCTCAATGTTTAAGCTAGTAGATAGATTACATACATTATATAATGCTTTGCATTCCATAAATGCAGAATTACCAATGGTTTTCATTCCGGATGGAATTACAATATCCTTAAGTCCTGTGCTATAGAATGCGGAAGCTCCAATAGAGGTTAAGGTACTTGGTAGGGTAATTTCTTCTAATGAGTTACATTCGTAGAATGCAGAATCCCCAATGCTTGCTAGATTACCTAAAATTGTAACACTTCTAAGATTCGAGCATCCATTAAACGCTGAATTTCCTAATGTAGTTACAGTTTCTGGAATTGTAAATTCTTCTAATTCTACACATCCCATGAACATGGATTCTGGAATAGACTTAATGTTTTTAGGAAGCAATACTTCTTTTAGCTTTGTTGCACCATTAAAGATATTAGCATCTAAGGATGAACCTGCAGTATTCATATCCATGCTAGATAAATCTATAGATTCTAGACTTGTACAGCCAGAGAATGCGTTTGAACCAATGGCAATTATATTTTCACCTATATTAATGGATTCAATTCCTGAATTTAGGAATGCATTATTACCAATTGTAGTAATTGTATCTGGTAATACAATGGTTTTAATGGTTGAGCATCCATTAAAGGCACCTTGCTTTATAGTATTACCACTTGTTATAGTAACCTTAGTTAAGCATGTAGGTATTTTGGATAATGTATTATCATAGAAATAGGAGAATGTGTTATTGGAATTTCCATCTCCTACAAATGGAATAGAGATATCACTTAAATTATATGCACCAATGAATAATCCTTCTGGTAGTGTTAAAACTCCATTTGGAATCGTAACCTTAGATACATTAGACATATTAAATGGACTTCTTGCAATAATTTTACAATCTGCATGAAGTGTAAATTCATCTTCTTCCTTTGTATCTTCGATGAAATATCGATATGGATTTGTATCATCACCTAAATATTTTCCATCATTGTAGGTATTATATTCTATTCTTGGACAATCCTTAAATACATAAGCACCAATCGATGTTAATGTATTTGGAAGGGTAATCTTCTTTAAGGATTGACAGCCATCAAAAGCATTATTATCTATTATGGTTAATCCCTCGGGTAATTGAATATCATTTAAGGAAGTACAGCCCATGAAGGACTTAAAACCAATTTCATAAAGAGATTCAGGTAGATTTAGAGTTCTTAAGCTTCTACAGTTTAAGAAGGCACTATCGGAAATGGTTGTAACTCCATTTTCTAGTGTAATTGTCTCTAAATACATACATCCTTCAAATAGATTTTCAGCTATAGAATCAATAGTACTACTTATGGTAAATTCCTTTATACCTGTATATGCAAATGCACTACTACCAATACTTGTAATGGTCGTTGGTAAAGTAATATTTGTTAAATATTTACAATTTTGGAAGGTACTATATTCAATAGATGAAAGGGAAAGCTCACTTAAATCGATAGATTTAATACCAGAATTATTGAATGCATCATGTCCAATATAGTTAATTGTATTTGGAAGAGTAATCTTCTTAAGAGATTTACAATCCATAAAGACTTCTGATGCAATTTCTTCTACTTCTCCTGTTATTTTAACGCTTTGAAGTACACTACATCCTGAAAACATAGAATATTCCATATTTTCATTTGTATTATAGGTTACAGCTAAAAGATTCTTACAATTTTCAAATACACTACCCCCAATATCATTTACTGTACTTGGAATTGTAATGGATGTAATTCCTGTATTCGCGAATGATGAATATCCAAGCTTTAAAAGTCCATCTGGTAATGTGACATTTGAAAGCTTAGAACAATACTTAAAGGCACCATAATCAATAGATTCTAGTGTGCTAGGTAGAGTAATCTTTTCTAGATTCTTGCAGTAGTAGAAGGCTCTTTCACCAATTTCTGTTACTCCTTCTGGGATTACAACTTCCTTTATTGGGTAATATTGATATTTGTAATCATCAATATAAGTTACTCCATCTGGAATATATAATACTTCAAAAGGAACATAGGTATTTCCCTTATAGGTAATGGTTCCATTATCATCTTTAAAATAAATCATTGGAGCATTTTCATTTTGGAAGAAGCTATTGTAGCTTGGGAAGGAAATATTATTCCATTTAGCATAATCTCCATTAAAATATACCTTTTCTACTGCGTAAACAGAGAAGGAATCATAGGATGTAGATTCAATAGTGGATGGTAAAACGAAGGTTTTTACATTAAGCCAATAGAAGAAACTACTTGGAATATTTATAATCGTTCCATCTACAATTATAGTATCTAATTCATAATCATCATAAGTATTTTCATTGAATAGATATTTCATTCTTTCAATGCTATTTGCTTTATCATCCGTTAAATAGATGGAAAGCTCTTGTATCTTTGAAAGATATAGAGAATTTCTATTTAGCTCTTCTACGTTTGCACCTATTTTTAAGGAATCAAGCTCTAAAGCTGTAAGTGCATATGGGAAAATGACATTAATATTCGATGGGATAACTAAATCCTTACTATCTCCATCATAGGATAATAGTATTGTATCCTCTGTATCCTTATAGGTAATAAATCCATCTGTACTTTTAATTTTAGAATCTTTACTATCACTAACAATATTTAGTGCTTTTTCTGAAATACAGCCATTTTTGGATGTATCCGATAGATCTAAATTGGATAAATTAATTAATTCAATTAAATTATTACAATTACCAAAGGCATTATCGTCAATTACTTCTAGAGTAGAAGGTAATGTAAATTGGTATAATGCATATGCATTATAGAAGGCATAGCTACCAATTTCTTTAACCTTTGGTGCGTTAATCTCTTTTAATACATTACAACGATTAAAGGCGCTTGGACCAATGATTTCACATTTTGGTAAATTTATCTTTTTTAATCCTGCATAACAGAAGCCACTTTCATCAATATATTTTACATCCTTTGCATCTAGGGCCTCTAGGCTTGTACAATCATAGAAGGCATCCTTTTCAATTCCTATAATATTATCTCCTAGAGTAAGAGATTTTATCTTTGTATTGCCCTTAAATGCATTTTCACCAATTAGGGTAGGATAATTTCCAATCGCATTTATGGTAAAATTCTCCTCTATATTGCAACAATTTACAATAACGGCATATGTTATGCCATCGATATCCTTTAAATAATAATCGAAATCACCATAGCTTTTAATTAATCCTTCCTCATCCTCATCAAGATGGATTATTTTTAAATTTCTATTGATGGATCCATTATCATAGGATGGTGGATCTATAGTTATATTGATATTAGAGAAATTAAATAATTCAACTAAGTTAGAGCATTCGCCAAAGGCGTAATTATCTATGCTTGTTATAGAATCATTTAGTGTTACAACCTTAACCTTATCCTTATAGAAGGCATAGGAATAAATGGTATATTCATTATAGGTTATTCCATTCATCGTATGTGATTTAGGGAATACAATTTCATAGCTATTCTCTTCTACTCTACCAAATAGCCTTAGGGTATTTTCATGATTATAATCTTCAATTAATCCCCAAATAAAGCCATCCTCATCAATTTCAAAGCGGCTTTCTTCCTCAAGAGATCTATGAACATCCGCATAGGTCATAAAATATTCATTATGTCCATTTTCTGATAGATCATATACCTCTATTGGATATACACTATCGAATGCACCATCATAGAAGATACAATCCGAATTGATGGTAACTTTAACTAATGATGGGGTATAGAAGGCTTGAGATTCAATTCTTTTTAAGGATTTTGGAAGAGTTAAAATTCTTAAGCAATAACTATTGAAGGCATTATAGGCAATGCCTGTTACACCCTCAGGAATAGAAACGACTCTTTCCTTATCATCTAATTGCTTTAGAATTGTACAGCTAGATTCATTCGTTTCTATTTCATAATTCTTAAATTCATCCTTAATCTTAAATAAGCCCTTAATATTCATATCGCTTGAAAGCGTTAGGCTATAGGTTGGCTTATTTGAAAGTAAGGTATCATCACGATACCATCCCAAGAAGGAATATCCGATATATGGCTTTGCGGTTAAGACTGCTGCACCATCTACGATAGAGTATTCACCACTACCGGCTAAGCTTCCTTCAAATTGATTACCCATAAGAGTAATCGAATATTTTTGCATTTTGTACTTAATGGTAACTACTGTTGAACCATCAGCTTCTACATCAACTTGACTAAATTCTTCTGCCTTATAGCCATTATAGGCTTTAGGAGAAGCGTTTGTCTTTTCACCCTTTTTAGAGTTTAGTGTTTCAACACATACCGTTTGGTATTCTCCATTTTCCATCTCTAGCGCATGCTTGACGGTATAGGTGATGCTATCCTTATCTTGGCCTCCCTCTTCTGGTCTTAAGACCTCTGGAATAGAAACGGTAGGGAAGGTTTCCTCATGTCCCCTATCTTTGGTGAATGTTTCCCCACAGGAGGATAGTGCGATTGCAAAAAGTATGCCTACGCCAAGTAATAATTTATTCTTTTTCATGTTCATATCCTCCTTATTCAACAACATTTATATTTTGAATTGCAATAAATACATTTTCATTTCCGCTTCCACTTACGGTATAGGTATAGATAGAATAAATCTTATATTCTCCAACACTTGTGAAAATTGGTTCTTCATTTGTCCAAGTTTTTCCTTCATCAATAGAATAGATGATGGAATAGGAAATGAATTCATTTTCTCTTGAGATCGATGGTGTTGTTGCATATACCTCATCGATATCTTTCAAGCTTATCGTTAAATCCTGTGGATTGGAAATGATAGAGCCTGAACCATATTTACCACTCTGAACAAGGCCTGTAATTGGGGCTTCTATAAAATGAATTGTATTGGCTATAATATCATAGCCTTCTGCAACAATCGAATAGCTAAAATCTGGATTTTGTGGATCAAATTCAGATACGCTAACTAAACAATCGATTTCCTCTTGTGAGGTACTATCGTAATAGGTACTATTCTTTAATATGTTTGTATAGATTTCATAAATATCCTTAAATGGTGACATGATAGAGCCATCTGAGGATTCAACCTTAGCTAATGTTTCACCCTCACCATTGGATACCATCATACTATATTTATGTACCTCATCGGTTAATACATAGATTTCATTTGGAATTAAATCAAAATTATCACAATAAATTGTACTATTTTGAATAGATACATATTCCTTACCCTCTACGATTAAGGAATCTCCAACCCTATAATAAACATAATAATTACCTGTATTTGGAATAGATAGATTTTGGCTATAATTTATTCCATCTAAGGAATAGGCAACAGGATCAGTAGATACAATAAAATTAATATTCTGATTAGGCTTAAAGCTCAAATTCGATATTGTATAGGATGGATATCCAGTTGGTTCAGTTTGCGAGAAATAAACATTTATGGATAAGCTTGCACCCTTTCTTTCTTCTGTAGGCATTAGAACAAAATCGATGGTTGTAAATTGATCCTTAGGGAAGGTAAAGCTATTATTTTGTGTATAAATATTGGAATTATCATCTAAATAATCCGTTGGTAAATTGATATAACAATCCATTAAACCTAATTTTTCAAGTAGGTAGGATCCACCAATGGTAATATCGTTTTCTGTAGAGACTAAATCATCTGTCTTAAACCAATACATATTATTGGATAATTCTTCTACGATAGCAGGGTCTATATTAATATTTAATTCACCCTGATATCTTTGATCAAAGAAATAGAAAAATACACTTGTATTTACAATATGATTATTCAACTTCATTTTAAGATCAATGGTATTTAATCCATTCTTAAGCTCATAGTAGCCTTCTGTTTTATAATTATAGATATAATTTACTGTAGTATATTCTATATCATGACCACCTGCAGTAAAGTAGGCTTCAGCCATTAAATCTGAAACTAAAATACCATTATACTTATTTAAGCTTGCGGTACCAATCGTAAGCTCTGGTATTCCTTTTGTATTTAGAATATGCTCGGTACTATTTAATACTAGCTTTTCTGCATGTAGGCTTAAATCAATATGAGCCTCATTATAATAATCCTTTACCTCATTTGGTAAATTGATATATACCTTATAGGTATCTACATTCTCATTTAGAATACCCTCATAGGTGAATGTAGAATTCTTTAAGATTTCAGCATCAGCTTCTGCACCATTTATGGTAATATAATCATTTAAATGGATTCCATCCATTGCATCTTCTACGCTCATACCCTCAATTAGTACATTAGGGCTTACGAAATTTGATGTATATTCTACATTAAGATTGGCCTTTGAAATATAGATAACCTCAAAGTCTTCCTTTACCTCAAAGCCTTCACATTCGATTCTATAATATACTCTATAGGAACCGGGTGCCTTAAATTCATAATCATTAACATCCTTGTATTCGGTATCATTTTCACCCTTATAGGTTATTTTCGCATTAGGATTTTCTACAGTGATATTAATCTTATGTCGATTTCCATCATATCCTCCAAAATAGCCTTCTGCATTATAGATGATGGAGGAATAGGTTACATTTGACTCTGGACTAATGACATCAATTACGCCAGAATAATCCTCCTTAGATGGCTTACCCACAACAATTTCAACTTCGTTTAGCTGGTTATTGGCATCCTCAGGATTTTCAAATTTCTCTTGTACCTCTGTCAACCAATCCTTTGTTAGGTTATTAAATTCCTCTTCAGGGATTACTTCATTATTTGGCACCTTAATTTCAATCTTAGAATCGGAAATATCGCTCATCTTACCCTTAATGAGAGCTCCATCCTTTTTATCGAATACAACTAATTCTGTAACTCCCTTATATACAGAATAGGTTTCTATGATTTCATTTTCGCCTCTTATAACGCTTAAGCCAAAAACTGTACCTCTTACTGCCATGACGGAGTTATTTGAGGATAGGAAGAATTCCTCATCCTCATGTAGCTTATTTTGAATTTCAGCAAGTACGATACCTTCTTCTACAAAGACGTTGGTTTTATATCTATCCTTACCCTCAGATTTGATATTGATTTTCGTATTTTCTCCTAAGTATACATATTTATCCTCATCAAATCTTATGACAAGTACGGATTTTTCATTTACTGTTACCTTATCTCCACTATATAGATTCATTCCCTTAAAGCATTGAATGCTTTCATCCGCGTCCTCTAGGGTAGCACTACCTTCAATTTCAACTACCTTAATGGATCTTGCAGAATCTAAATAGCCATCTTCCGTATTCCCTTTATTGCCTAAGGTAAACACTAAGATTAGTGTAACGGCAACTATAACTAAAGCGGCTATGGAACTTCCTATTATAATCCAAAGCTTTTTCTTACTCATACTATATGTCTCCTTTTAGTATTCTATTTTCAAAAACATAGTTATTATTTCTAAAAATTAAATATATTATACAATAATATTATTTAAAGTACAACTTTTTAAGGAATATTCGGGTATATTGCTCTCTAAAAAAAGAAAAAAACGATGCAAACGCATCGTTTAAAATCTTTAATTACTTTGCACGAGATACGTATTCACCATTAAGTGTAGAAACGATAATTTCCTCACCATTTTCGATGAACATAGGTACCTTTACTAAGAAGCCACTCTCTAAGAATGCATCCTTTAAAGAGTTTGTCTTTGTATTTCCTGCAACTGCAGGCTCAGTAGTTACTGCTACGGTTACCTTATCAGGTAATACGATATTTAAAATTTCAGTTCCATAGAACTGTACCTGAACTTCCATACCTTCCTTTAAGAAATTCTTTTCCCATTCAAGTCTTTCAGCTGGAATTTCAATTTGCTCATAAGTTTCTTGATCCATGAATACATATGAAGCACCATCTGCATAAATATATTGCATAGCCTTCTTGTCAATGAATGCTCTCTTGAATGCGGAATCAGAACCCTTTAATGCTGTTTCAAGTACTGCACCAGTTCTTAAATCCTTCATCTTTACACGTACATAGGCAACCTTGTTCTGTAATACATGCATGAATTCAATAATCTGCATAAGCTTGCCATCGTATTCAATTACAACACCATTCTTTAAATCATTTACTTTAATCATGTTACTTTTCTCCTATATATTTTTATACCTTTTGTATTGTATCAAAATTCTCTTCAAAAATATAGTGGTATTTGAAACTTTTTGTAAAAAATATGCTAAATCTTAATTATTTATTCATAAAACAAACTTAAAAATAGCTTATTTTTAAATATTATCTAATCCAATACTTCTTTATTTTCTATTTTTCATAGATGAAATCTATCGTATTTTTCTTTTTTAAATTATGAATCAATAGCATTAATATTACACCAATGATCAATAAAATAACGAAATAGAAAAGAGGAATAGCCCATAATGTGATATACCCATAATGAATAGGTATGCCCGTATTTAGGATTTAACTACCCAAAATTTAGGATGAATACAATATTTTTGACTAATTAATAATTTATAAATAAATTATTAAAAAAGTTGAAAATATTTTTTTATTATGCTATAATATAGGTAGTT
>Ga0256407_10011167_pt1 | contig 12472 bp, 10 predicted proteins | sample RumenRJG_04DNA_FD_193489 | JGI IMG/M metagenome (GOLD analysis project Ga0256407, IMG submission 193489) | Bovine rumen microbial communities from Lethbridge, Alberta, Canada - RJG_04 | ecosystem: Host-associated > Mammals > Digestive system > Stomach > Rumen | place: Canada: Alberta... | reverse complement strand
ATCCTGTTGGGAACAGTGGGGTCGTAATCGCTCAGATCCAGTGTCCCGTCCAGGTCTTTGATCCTCGGCAGGATGTTGGAAAGCTCCGACAGTTTTCCGTTCATATCGTTCGACCCGCCCAGCAGCACACTGACGTTTCCGATGTTCAGCGTGGCGTTCAGGTCTTTGTCGTAGCGGATAATGTCCGCGGGGATTCCAAACGTGGACAGTGTCTGCGTCAGGTTCAGGATCATGGAGAAAATACGGCGGTTCTCCACCGGCAGTTCCCTGTAAAGGACGATCTGTCCGAAATGGAGACCTGTGATCTCCGGAATGCCGGGCAGGCGCTGGTTCGCACTCTCCACGATGATCCCGTCCTTGTCAAAATACATTCTGGAGCTCATGTAGGAAACATATCCCACAATACTTTTCTCGTAGACGATCACCTCCACTTCGCCCGGACTTAAGAATGAGATCTTGTAGTCCTGGACGAAAGGAATACTCCTCTTCTTTCCCATCAGGCCGCGGATCATGCACGCGACGCTGTTCCTGGACATCCTGGTCGGGAATACCAGCTGCTCGATCTCTTCCGCAGTATAAGTCCTGTTTCCTGTGACCCTGACTGACGTCACCGACAGGCTCACGCACAGGATCGCAAACACCAGAAACACGGAAACAAGGACCAGAATGATCTTGTGCCTCATCATGCCGGTCCTCCTCAGACATCCATTTTTATCCTGTTGGCAACGCTGAGCACCAGTCCGATCTCCACCATCAGGAACAGGACTGAGGTGCCTCCGTAACTGACAAAGGGGAGCGTGATGCCAGTGTTCGGGATCGTATTCGTCACGACGGCGATGTTCAGGATCACCTGGACGGCGATCTGGGCCATCACCCCCGTCACCAGACATGTGCCGTACAGGTCCGGCGCGGAATTGGCGATCACAACGAAGCGGTAGATCATGAACATGAATACCAGGATCAGGGAGACTGCTCCGAACAGGCCCAGTTCCTCGCAGATGATGGCGAAGATCATGTCATTCTGCGCCTCAGGCACGAAGCCCATCTTCTGGATGCTCTCTCCGAGGCCTTTTCCCATGATGCCGCCGGAGCCGATAGCATACAGTCCCTGCAGCACCTGGAAGCCGCCGTCCTGGGGATAGTCGGCAGGATTCTGCCAGACAAGGATCCGGCTCAGCTGATACGGCTGCAGGATCTTCATATTCAGAAGGACATGCGCCAGCGGCACTGCGCCTGCCACAGCACCTGCAGCCAGTCCGCCGAGAAGCAGATGGAACCAGTACAGCCTGGAGACCACAAACGTCATGACAAACACCAGGCTGCCCACGATGATGCCGGAACTCAGGTTGTTCTTTGCCACCAGCCCTGCGATAGGGATATCCACAAGAAAAGCGATCAGAACGCCCTGGATCGTATTGATCTTCTTCCCCATATTGACGATGAACACCGTCAGGAACAGGATCAGGGCCAGCTTTGCGAACTCCGTCGGCTGGAAAGACAAAGGTCCCACACCGAGCCAGCGCTTTTTTCCGTTCACCTCTCTTCCGATCAGCGACACCAGGATCATCAGCACATAGGACATGGCGTACATGATCCCGGCCCACTTCAACGTCCAGTGGTAGTCGATCTTCGACACGATGATCATGAAGGCAAAACCGAGCATGGCGATCATCCCCTGACGCTTCAGGTAATACGCCGCGTCCGCCGTCTTCGGATCGATCTGGGCCATGTAGGAGCTGGAGGAGTAGATCATGAGAAGGCCGAAAGACGTCAGGAAAATAACAGCAAAAACAAGACTGTAGTCATAATAGCGCTTCTGCCCTGCCTTCTTCGCCATCCTGCGGCCCCTCCTTTCCAGTCTCCGCGCCGCCCGGCGGACGGCGCACGATGCTTTTTACTGCAGCGCCTTTACAGCGCTCTTACATATTCCTTGAACTTTTCTCCCCGGACTTCATAGTTCGGGAACATCCCCCAGCTTGCGCAGGCAGGGGAAAGAAGGACGTAATCGCCCGCATTCGCGTAGGAAGCGCAGACCTTGACTGCCTCCTGCAGATCCTCCGCGAACATGATGTTGGTGAATCCGTGCCGCTTCGCGCACTCCGCGATGGCGTCCCGCGTCTGTCCGATCAGAACCAGGTAGCGGACTTTTCCGTCGAATGCTTCGATCCACTCGTCATAGGAAGACTTCTTGTCATATCCGCCGCCGATCAGGATCGTCGGTCCGGGCATGGCGCGGATCGCCTGGATCGCAGCGTCCGGGTTCGTGCCCTTGGAATCGTTGTAGTACTTGACACCGTACTTCTCGCAGACGTACTCGATGCGGTGCTCCACCGCCTGGAATTCGCGGCAGGTCTTCAGCGTGACTTCCTCCGGGACCTTCATGCAGTCCGCAATGGCGATCGCCGCCATCACGTTCTCGTGATTGTGTCTGCCCAGAATGTTCAGCTCGTCCGTGCCGAGAAGCTGCTTCGCCTTGCCCTTCGTCTTTCTGCAGATGACGCCGTCCTCGATATCGTAGCCGTCCTCCAGAAGCTCACGGCTGGAGAAGAACACCGGGACTGCCGGACAGGACTCGCTCTTTCCGAAGGCGCGGAGCGCCTCGTCGTCATAATTCAGGACGATGAAATCCTCCTTCGTCATGTTGGCGGTGATGTCTTCCTTGATCCGGATATAATTCTCCATGGTGTGATGCCGGTTCAGGTGATCCGGAGTGATGTTGGTGATCGCCGCCACATGGGGATGGAAGCGGATGATGGTCTCCAGCTGGAAGCTGGAAGCCTCGAGCACCGTGACGGATTTCTCCGTAGTCTTCAGCGCCGCCTCTGTGTAGGGGAAACCGATGTTGCCGACGGTGAAGGCGTCTTCGAAGGCGTTCTTCATGATCTGCCCCGTCAGTGTCACGGTCGTGGTCTTTCCATTGGTGCCTGTCACCGCCACCAGCTGTCCCTTTGCCACCTGGTAACCCAGTTCGATCTCGCTCCAGAGCTGCACTTTATTATCTGTCAGCAGCTTCACGAAAGGAGTCTCCAGGTCGATGCCGGGGCTCATGACGCAGATCTGGATGCCGGCGAAATCCGGCTTCTCCAGTTCGCCCAGCTTCAGGGTGATCTTTGCATTCTCGGGGAATTCCGCCAGGACCTTCTCCGTATCCAGTTTTTCGTTGCTGTCGTAAAGCAGCACTGTTCCTCCGGTCTCCAGAAGCAGCTTCGCCGCGGCGATCCCGCTTTTTCCCGCACCGGCTACCATTACTTTATCATTCATAATCCTCTTCTCTCCTTTTTCCATTGCACATGCTCAGCCAAGTCCCAGCCATGCAGCCAGCGACAGGATCACTGTTACGATCGTAAACACCGCGACCACCCGGGTCTCCGACCATCCTCCCTTTTCAAAATGGTGATGGATCGGGGCCATCCGGAAAAAGCGCTTTCCGTGTGTCTTTTTGAAATACCCCACCTGGATCATGACAGAGATCACCTCGATCATGTAGATGAAGCCGACGATGGGAATAAAAAGCGGCATTCTCATGATCAGCGCCGAGGAAGAAATAAACCCGCCCAGCGCCAGGGCCCCGGTGTCTCCCATGAAGACTTTCGCGGGATAGACATTGTACAGAAGGAATGCCAGCAGGGCGCCGATCACCGCGCCCGCCGCCGGAGCGCAGGGGATCCCGAAGCGGATCGCGGCAGCGCCGAAGAACAGGGCTGTGACGACTGTGACGGAGGAACAGAGACCGTCCAGTCCGTCAGTAAAGTTGGTGCCGTTGTCCGTTCCCAGAACGACAAAGAACACCGCAGGAACAAACAGGATCCCGAGATTCAGAACAAATCCCGTGTCAAGTCCTCCGGTGAACGGGACCAGCATCCCTCTCGCCTCCTCCCCGCGGCTGTAGAGCCAGAAGGCCAGGATGGCCGTCGCCACGAGCTGAAGTGCGAATTTCTGTTTCACAGTCAGTCCCTCCGACTGCTTTTTCCGGATCTTCAGGTAGTCATCCAGAAAACCGATAAAGCCGAAGGCCGCGGTAAACAGCAGTACAGGGACCGTCAGCGGCGCGCTTTTTAAAAAGGGCAGCGTGCCCGCGATGATCCCGAGGACGATCATGATCCCGCCCATGGTCGGAGTGCCCTGCTTTTTCAGGTGGCTCTCCGGGCCGTCGCTGCGGACGTTCTGTCCGAATTTCATGCGGTGCAGCACAGGGATCATGAGCCGGCACAGGACCGCGCACACTGCGAATGAGATCAGCAGTGCCCAGATCGATTGATTCATCATTATAATGTAATACTCCGTTGTCTTTTATATTTTGCAAGGCACAGTGACATCATTATGTCAACTGCACGCAATTCAACTTAGTATATCGCGAACGCGCCGGGTGTGCAAGCCCCGGCGCAGTACGTCTGTTCCTTCAGGTTTTACGGCGGTTCCGCCCGGATCAGGCCTCCGGTTCCGCAGATGCCGTCTCATTCCCGGGAGGAGCTCCGGGCAGCTGGTTGTTCTGTGCGCTCTCTCCTCCTTCTTCTCCTGCCGGCAGCGGCTCCACATATTCTTCCGTCTCGTAGACGACCTGCGGCTGGGTCTCTTCCGGAGCAGGAGTCAGCTCACTGATCCCTTCCTCCTGCGGAAGATTCCAGTAGAGGCCTGCATCGTCCGCGATGTCTGCAGCCGGGAACACGTTCAGGTACGGCAGGATCTCCTGCATGATGTTGTGGAAGATGCCGCTGGCGAAGGTACTGTGGGGCTGGTCCGCGGTGTGGGGCGTATCCACGATGCAGTAGCACAGGACCTGGGGATCGTCCACGGGGGCAAACCCGCAGAAGGAGACCAGGTAATTTCCCGTGCCGCGGGGATATTTCTCAGCCGTACCGGTCTTGCCGCCGATATCGTAGCCTTCCACGCCGGCCAGCTTTCCGGTTCCTTCGCTGACAGTGCGGTGCAGCGCGTTTCTCAGGAACGCGGAGGTATCCGCCGAACAGGTCTCCCGGACCAGCTCCGGCTGGATCTCCCGGACCACCGCGCCGGAGGAATTCCGGATCTGCTTGACCACATGCGGCTGATAATAGGATCCTCCGTTGATGGCGGAGGAAAAGGCTGCTGCCATCTGGATCATGGAGCAGTTGTAGTTCTGACCGAAGGAGTTCGTGGCGAGGTCGGAAGACGCCATGGTCTCCGGATTGTAGATCAGTGTCGAAGTCTCGGCTTCTCCGGGAAGATCGATACCAGTCCTTGAGCCGAACCCGAAGAGGCGCTGCATCTTTCCGAAGGGCTCCTTCCCCAGGGACGCAGCGATCCGCATCATGACGACGTTGCAGGACTGCATGATGCCCTCCGTGACATTCAGGGGGCCGTGGCCGGAACGCTTCGCGCAGTGGATCGGCCATCCGCCGACTTCCAGAACGCCCTCGCAGTTGTAGACCTCGCTGCCGTTGATCACGCCGTTCTCCAGTCCGGCGGCAACAGTGAATATCTTGGAGGTGGAACCGGGCTCATAGGTGTCGCTGACTGCGAAATTCCGCCAGAGTTCATACAGGGCGTTGGTCTTCTGCTGGTCGTCCATGGCATCCAGCTCTTCCTGGCTGTAGTTCTTCAGAAGAGGTCCCAGGTCGCGCGGATTGTTCAGGTCAAACTGATGGTTGGTCGCCATTCCCAGGATCTCGCCGTTGCGGGGATCCATCACCAGGACCGCCACCGTATTGCCGCCCATTTCCGCCTCAAACTGGGCGATGTATTTCTCAATGGTGCTCTGCACCTTCACATCGATGGTGGAAACGATGGTGCTGCCGTCCACCGCCGGCTTGATGACGCGCTCCAGGTTGGAGTCATCGTTCAGATATCCGTACTCTCTTCCGGAGATCCCCACCAGCTGGCTGTTGTAGTACTGCTCGATTCCTCCGGATCCCTCCGAACCGTCGCTCAGTGAGAAGCCCAGGACATTGCATGCCATGGAATTATAGGGGTAAGTCCGCAGATAGGAATCCTCGAACCAGACGCCGTAGACTCGCCGGGTGTCTCCGGCTACGCGGAACGCCTTGTTCACTTCGTCCTTCCGCTCCTCGAACAGAGTCTTCTGCTCATGAGACAGTTGCTTGTCGTAGCGCACATAATGCGATTCCGACCGCTCTGCCAGCACGCTCCGGATATCCTCCGCCGTGTAGCCGAAGACCTCGCTCAGCAGATTTACCGTGGGCTCAAGATACTTCTCCTGGTCCGAATTGATCTGGAACGGGTCCAGGATCAGGTTGTAGACCTTGTTGGTCGTGGCGAGGTACGTCCCGTTCCGGTCCACGATGTCGCCTCGCCGGTAAGGGATCTCTCTGGAATCATAGCGCTGCTGGGACAGGACCTTCTGGTTGTAGCTCTCGGCGTTGTAATGCTGGATGTACCAGAGCCGGTAAATTAAAGCAAACAAAGCCAGCATGATCACCAGGGTGGTGATTGCCAGCTTTTCTCGCATATACAGAAGCATCCCGCCTGCGGGACGATTCTTATTTCCTTTTTTCCGTTTCTCCCGGGATGTCCTCATACTGCCTCACATACTCACTTTCCGTCTTTTTGTAGCGAATCACCTGATTGCGGTCGGCGTAGACCATGCCAAGCTGTGTTGTCGCCACGTTGTAAATATGATCGAGGTCAATATCGGTATGGATCGCCGTCTGGAGCGCATCGTTCTCGCTCTTCAGCGCCTCTAGCTGCTGTTCATACTTTTCAATAGACCGCATGCTGGAGGAGATGGAAGATTTCACCCGGATGTAACTGCAGCAGATGAACAGCGCTGCCACAGTGGCCAGAGTGAGCATGACAAGATAGAAGAAGTCCATGTGGAGCGCCTGTTCCTGTCTGCGTCTCACCGCACGGTTGTGACGGCGCGCTTCCAGTCTGCGCTCCCTGCGTGCTTCTTCTCTTTCCGGCGCGAGTACCCGTGCCGTACTGTCGTAGTTATAGCTTTCGACCGTATGAATGCGCGCGTTTCCCCGGCTGCCTGTACGGGCAGTACCATTCATTCTTCTGCTCATTTTCTTCCCCCTCATCCCTTTCCGCCGTCTGACGACCGCAGGAAGGGTAATTCATGCTCTTTCAAAAATCCGGAGCTTTGCGCTCCTGGAGCGCGGATTTTCTTTCTCTTCTTCCTTTGTCGGAAGAATGGGCTTTTTAGTGATCACTGTACCCCTGCTTTTCTTACCGCACACGCAGACCGGGAAACCCGGCGGGCAAGTACATGGTGATTCATTTCTCCGGAATCCGTTTTTGACGATCCGGTCTTCCAGGGAATGGAAGGTGATGATGCAGAGCCTTCCTCCCGGATTCAGGAGCCCGATCATCTCGTCGATCGAGTCCTCCAGGACCTGCAGTTCTCTGTTCAGGGCAATGCGCAGGGCCTGAAATGTCCGCATCGCCGGATGTCCTCCCGTCACCTGGATCTTCATGGGAATGGCTCCGCGGATGATGTCGGCAAGTTCCCCGGTGGTCCGGATGGGTCTCCGTTCTCTTGCCTTTACGATGTGCTTCGCGATGTTCTTCGCGAAGCGGTCCTCCCCGTAGTCGCGGATGATGCGGAACAGTTCCTGCTCCGTGCACTCGTTCACCAGGTCTGCCGCCGTGCGGTCTTCCCTGCGGTCCATCCGCATATCCAGCGGCGCGTCTTCCATGTAGCTGAATCCGCGTTCCGCTGTATCAAGCTGATAGGAGGAAACTCCCAGGTCCAGGCAGATGCCGTCCACGGCTTCGATGCCGAGGTCCGCCAGGACCTGTTTCATATTCACATAATTGTCGCGGACAATGGTCACTCGGTCTCCGAAAGGCTTCAGCCTCTCTCCCGCTGCCGCAATAGCGTCCGCGTCCTGATCGATGCCGATCAGCCTGCCGCCCTCCGTGAGCCGTGCTGCCACCTCTGACGCATGACCTCCGCCTCCCAGCGTTCCGTCCGCGTAGATGCCGTCCGGCCGGATGTTCAGCCCTTCTATGGTCTCCGGAAGGAGCACCGATACGTGCCGGAAGGTCATAAGATGAACCCCAGGCCGTCCAGTTCGGCCGCGATCTCTTCCACGTTCTCCTCGATCTTCTGCTCCTCGGCCCAGCGCTCTGCGCTCCAGATCTCAACTCTTGAGCCGTTGCCCGCCAGCACCGCGTCCTTCGCGATCCCGGCGTACTCACGCAGGTTGGAGGGGATCAGGATCCTTCCCTGCCGGTCCGTCTCGCAGTTCACGGCGCCGGCCATCAGGAAACGGGTGAGCTTTCTGGCGTTCTGATTCGTGAGCGGCAGTGCCCGGAGCTTTTCCACCAGCTGCTCCCACTCACCGTTGCCGTAGACGAAAAGACATCCGTCCAGGCCCTTCGTCACCACGAATTCCTCGCCTAATTGTTCACGGAACTTAGAGGGGACGATCAGTCTCCCCTTGGTGTCCATTGTATGGTTGTACTGTCCCATGAACATCATCTGTCACCCACAATTCACCACAATTCACCACTTCATGACATAATAATAATAAAACCGTAATAAAATTGCAAGGCGAATTGGGCAAATCATTGCAAAAAAAATGAGCATCCACGCGGTTTTTCGCGGATGCATCAAGATGTGGGGGGAAGTGGGGGGAGTGGCACAAAATGTGCTCACCCCCCACTTTTACTGTATTTTTCCTCTCGGTCTCAGGCCTTTTTCCGGCCCAGGACGATCAGGATCGAGGCCGTGACGAAGCAGATCCCGGCGATGCACTGGGAAACAGCGAGGCTGGTGCCGGGGATCAGGAGGGAATCGGTGCGGAGCGCCTCCACCCAGACTCTTCCCAGGCCGTAGCCCGCAATGTAGACAAGAAAGATCTCCCCCGAGAAGACCTGGCGCTTTCTCCAGGCAAACAGGATCAGGAGAAGAAGGCAGAGGTTCCAGCAGGACTCATAGAGAAAGGTGGGGTGCACCTGGATGTACTCCACGCCGTTCTCCACGATCAGGTGATCCAGAAGCTCCTGATCGATCATGATGGGATTGACGATCTCCCGCCGGATCCGCATGGCGAACAGGCTCTCCGTATAGCTTCCGAAGGCCTCGCAGTTGAAGAAATTGCCCCATCGTCCCAGGATCTGTCCCACCAGAAGGGCCAGCACCAGGGAATCCGCCATCTCCAGGAATTTCTTTCCCTTGAGGCGGCACCAGACGACCAGCGCCAGGATCCCGCCGATCACGCCTCCGTAGATCGCGAGGCCTCCGGCCCGGAGATTGAAGATCTGCAGCAGATCGTTCTTATAGGAATCCCACTGGAAGAAAACGTAGTAGAGCCGGGCCCCGGCAACTCCGATCAGGATCCCGTAGATAATAAAATCGTACACCGCGTCCTCTCCCGTCCCGCGATGTTTTGCGTCCTGTGCGGCGAGCCAGGTCCCGAGGATCATCGCGATGCCGATGATGATCCCGTAAAAAGCGATGCGGAATCCGAATACAGAGATGCTGCTCACCATATGCGGAATAGTGAGTCCCAGATTTACAAACTTCAGATCATAAACCAATCTTCCTTACCTGCCGCGTCCCGCCTCCACGGGCCGCTCCTTTCCTCATTCGATCCTGATATAATGCCTGGTCAGGTCCGGGTCAGAGACCTCCACCGTCCCGGAATCCCGGTGCCACACAAGCCTTGTGACCGTGCCGTCCTCTTCGTCGCGGCAGATCCATCTGCCCGAGCCCTCTTTCCGGTACTCCAGGTAGCGAAGTGTCTGCGTTCCTTTTTTATCCACAGAACTCAAGGCCGTGATCATGCCCTCTCCCCAGGGGGCGCACTCAAGATACCAGGTCCTGTCAGCCGGCGCTTCCCGGGAGCTTCCGTCGTTATAGATGAGGCGGTCCATGCGGTACTTCCCCTGGGGCACGTCCGCGGCAACCTGTACCGCGCCGGCACTTCCGGAGTTCTGCGCCGTGCCGTTGTTTCCCGTCCCGCCTCCCGACGCCGTCCCGCCTCCCGACGCCGTCCCGCTGCCTGAAGCCGTTCCGCTGCCGTCCATCCGGACACGCACCACCTGGCCGTTCTGCACCCAGGCGCCGTTCTGATCGACCTCATAGCCATCTTTTGTCATGTAGTCCGTGATCAGCCACCCGTCCTCATCAAACAGGTACCATTCCCCGATCCCGTCTCCATTCCCGTCGATCAGCTCCCAGCCCACGGCCCAGGTGCCGTCCTGATGATCATACCACCAGGACTCGGGATCATCTTCCCCCGTCTTCCACACGCCTGCGGAAACCGGAGCGGACACAGCCAGCGCCAGAAGGACAGCGGTGACAAGTACTGCCTGTATACTATTCCCTGGATGTCTTCTCATCTTTTTTTCCTCCGCGGACGATGCCGGCTCACGCTTCTGAGCCGCAGCCGTGTCTTCAGGCTTTATACCGTTAGTATATACCCGTTTCTGTAATAAGCGAACATGTACTGCTGGTAAATTCCGTTCCAGGGGCTGTACTCTTCATATGGATAGCCGCCGGGATACTGCTCCTCCAGGACTTTCCTGATCCACACATCCACCGGAAAAGCATTCAGATGGTGCAGGCCGAACAGGAGCACACAGTTCGCCACTTTGGTCCCCACACCGTAGATTCCCTTCAGGGCAGCCAGCGCTTCCTCGTCCCCGGCTGCGATGAGCTGTCCGAGGTCCAGGCTGCCGGAAAGTACTGCGCCTGCCGCGGCGCTGACATACTTGCATCGGTACCCCAGCCGGCAGTCCGAAAGCTCCTGCCCGGAAAGTCCCGCGATTCTTTCCGGAGTCGGGAAAGCGTAATATGTCTCCCCGCGCCGGTCCGTCTTCCTCTCTCCCGCCATTTCTGAAAGCATCTCTATGGACTTCTTTATGGCTGGAATATTCTTGTTCTGGGAGATGATAAAACTGACCAGCATCTCCCAGGGGTCCTGCCGCAAGATCCGGATCCCCTTCTCCATTTCACAGGCAGCCGCAAGAAACGGATCCTTTGTTTTCTTTACCCGCCTCCTCACCTTCCTGTAATCCAGATCCAGATCGAGGTAAAGCCGCCACACTGCCTGGAACTCTTCTTCCGAACAGTCAATGCGGTATTCCCCCTCCCCCGTTTCCTCCATATATACACAGTGTCCTCCGTGGATCACCCGGAAGCAGTGGCCCTCCGCCTTATTCCATCGGAAACACTGTCCGCTCTCCGCGATCTTCAGAAGATCAAGATCATCCTCCGTCCTGAAACAGTACACCCTTCACTCTCCTCCGTCCTGAAACAGTATATCCTTCGCTCTCCTCCGTTCCGGCCAGCGGGTTTATATTGCAGATTCCCCGGGAAAAAACTATAATATGTCTATTCAGCGCCCCGGAACCGGAGAGCTGTATATCTACAAAGTATAATCTTTTTCACGCTTTGTGGCAAACGGCCGGTCGGAACCGCTTTCCCCGGCTGGAAGGATCAAGGCAAAAAAGTGGGGAATATTCCCACCGGAATAAACTGAGGTTTATAAAGGAGACAGCAGGAAATGAAATTAGGAATCGTCGGTCTGCCGAATGTCGGCAAAAGTACCTTATTCAATTCTCTCACGAAGGCGGGCGCCCAGGCGGCGAACTACCCCTTCTGCACCATCGACCCCAACGTGGGTATTGTGGCGGTGCCGGACGAGCGCCTGAAGAAGCTGGGCGATCTGCACCACTCGAAGAAAGTTACCCCGGCGGTCATCGAATTCGTTGACATCGCCGGCCTTGTCAAGGGTGCCTCCAAGGGCGAAGGCCTGGGCAACCAGTTCCTGGCAAACATCCGCGAGTGCGACGCCATCGTCCATGTGGTGCGCTGCTTCGAGGATGAAAACGTGATCCATGTGGACGGCTCCGTGGACCCGGTCCGGGATATCGACACCATCAACCTGGAGCTCATCTTCGCGGATCTTGAAGTGCTGGAGCGCCGCATCTCCAAGACCTCCCGCTCCGCCATGAACGACAAGTCCCTGAAGAAAGAGCTGGAGATCCTGAAGGAACTGAAGGCCCTTCTTGAAGACGGAAAGCCCGCCATCAACTACCAGAACGACGATCAGGACGTGATGGCCTTTGTCCGCTCCCTCTGCCTCCTCACCGCAAAGCCCGTCATCTTTGCCGCCAACGTCAAGGAAGACGACCTGGCGGACGACGGCGCCTCCAATCCCCATGTGGAAGCTGTCCGCAAGTTCGCGGCAGAAAGCGGCAGCAAGGTCTTTGCCGTCAGCGCCCAGATCGAGCAGGAGATCTCCGAGCTGGACGATGAGGAAAGAGCGGATTACCTTGAGGCTCTCGGCATCTCCGAGTCCGGTCTTGACAAGCTGATTGCCGCCAGCTACGACCTGCTGGGGCTTCTCTCCTTCCTCACCACCGGAGAAGACGAGACCCGCGCATGGACCATCAAAAAAGGGACCAAGGCACCCCAGGCAGCCGGCAAGATCCACACCGACTTTGAGCGCGGCTTCATCCGGGCCGAAGTCATCAACTACGACGACCTCATCGCCTGCGGCTCCTCCACCGCCGCAAA
>Ga0256407_10011165_pt1 | contig 12474 bp, 8 predicted proteins | sample RumenRJG_04DNA_FD_193489 | JGI IMG/M metagenome (GOLD analysis project Ga0256407, IMG submission 193489) | Bovine rumen microbial communities from Lethbridge, Alberta, Canada - RJG_04 | ecosystem: Host-associated > Mammals > Digestive system > Stomach > Rumen | place: Canada: Alberta | collected... | reverse complement strand
CGATGCTGGCACCCGTGCAGTGGAATGAGGAGGGATGGCCTGTAGTGAATCAAGACGGTACACTGCAGATAAACATGCAGTGCAAGACGCTGCCATTGGTTCCTATGCCACAAGATCCTGTGCGCGAAGATTTTGATTACATCAAGCGTAATGCGCCTGCCGACAGCTACCACTCGATAGGCTTGCCAATGGGATGGATGAGTCTGTGTAACCCCGACTATAGCAACTATTCTCTGACGGAGCGCAAAGGCTTTCTGCGCCTTCGTCCCAGCACAACCGACCTCAGTGAAACAGCTAATCCAACTTTCGTTGCCCGCCGACAGACGGAGCTAAACTTCTCCGCTACAGCCTTGTTCGACCTCTCCCACCTGACCGAAGGCATGCAAGCCGGCATCACCGCCTATGCCGCACCGCTGAACCACTATGATGTGGTGGCGGAGCATCGTGACGGAAACCTCTTTGTCAAGTCCGTCATCCGTCTCGGCCAGACCAGCCACTGCGAAAAGAAACTTCCCATAAACAGTGGTAATGTCTATCTGCGTATCACCTCTGATAAGGACTTCTACTATATGCAGGCATCATCCGATGGCACTCATTATACCACACTGGCAAAGATGGAGTACCGTTTCCTCAGTACCGAAACCATCGGCGGTTTCACCGGCGTCATGCTCGGGCTCTTTACACAGAGCGACCAAGCCACAACAGGCTATGTGGATGTAGATTGGTTTGAATACAAGTATTAACAAACAGTGATCCCCAGCCGATTGGCTGGGGATTTCTCTGTTAGATAACGTGGAGGCCGAGGAATACCATGAGGCCGTTCATCAGAATCCAGAAGATGGCGAACGGCATTGTCTTACGCATGATATCGCCATCCTGACCCTCCATGTCGCAGGCGGCAGTAGCGATGGCGATGGACTGCGGGGAGAGCAGTTTACCACCTTCGGAACCGGCACAGTTAGCGGCGGCGAGCCAGTTGGTCTCGTTACCCGTTACACCGAAGAAAGTGCCTTGGTTCACCAGTCCGAGGTCGCTGGCGGCAGTGGCCTGCAGCTTACCGAAGAGGATGTTGGCATTGGTGGCAGAGCCCGTGACGAAGGTACCAATTGAACCAATGAGCGGTGCGAAGAACGGGAAGGCAGAGCCTGTCAAGAGTACAAGCCCCTTGGCAATGTCGTTGGTCATACCAGTATTGTTCATCAGCATGGCCATCGCCACGAGACAGCAGATGGTGATGACGGTCTTCTGAAGGTTGAGCGTGGTCTTGGCCAACAGCTTCATCAGGCTGCCGAAGCTCATGCCCTGGATAAGTCCACCGATGACGGCACCCAGGAAGATCATCAAACCAGCATTGGAAAGCCAACCGAACTTGAAGGTGTTACCGATGACGGGAAGATCGAACTTCGTAACGAGGGTGTTGTTCAACAGTTCGTTGATGGGGGGCACGATCTTACTCGAGATGAGGATGAAGAAGATGATGAGGCCATAAACGCTCCAGGCCTTGAGGGTCTTGGCGAGGCCGAACTGCTTCTTCTCGACAATCACCTCATCGGCAGGATTCTCGTCCTTGATGAAGAGTTTGTTATAGATGAGCATGGCGATGATGGCGGCCACCGATCCGAGGATGGCAGGTGTCTCAGGACCAATCCAATGGGCGCAGCAGAACTGCACAATGATAGAGAAGGTTCCCACGAAGAGGGCGATAGTGATATTCTTCACGATCTTCGTCTTGTCGGTCATCATCAAGATGAGGAACGGCGTGATGTAGAACATCAGCGAGAGCTGTAATATAATAAAGGTAGCCACCTCGCAAAGCTCCTCAGGAGTAGCGACGCCACTGGCAGCCACCTGGTTGGCGAGCGTGGTAGCGGGCAGACCAACGGCACCAAAGCCTACAGCCACCGTGTTGGCCACCAGACAGATCACGGCGGAGAACATCGGCTTGAAGCCCAGTCCGATGAGGATGGCAGCAGGGATGGCCACAGCCGTTCCGAAGCCGGCCATACCTTCGAGTACACCACCCAAACCCCACGTCAGCAGGAGCACGAGCAGACCCTTATCAGATGTCATCTGGATGAACTGCGACTTGATGGTCTCGATCTCCTTTGTCTCACAGAGGATGTTGTAGCTGAAGATGGCGCAGATGATGATCAGAATAATCGGGAAACAGGCTTTGAGGAAGCCCTCGACAACCGACCAGACGGTCACACCATAGATTGACACAGCGGCATACTTCTCAGGAATGATGCCCATGGCGGGCACGGCAAACAAGGCCAACAGGACGGTGACGATCAGCGTGACAATCGCACTCTTGTAGCCAGACACTTTAAAGCCCATCATCAAGACAATGAGCAATAGAATTGGGATTACAGATACTAATGCTGTCATAGATTTTTAGTATTATTATGATAAGTTTTTGTTATTCAACCAAGAATTTGAGGCCAAATATACAAACTTTTTCTGAATTATGCAAATATTTTCGTTTTTTTTTGTATCTTTGCCCCAAAAGTAATACACGCTAAAACCAACAACGACCTATGATTCAACAATTTCTTTCAGACCTCTGGCAGATTCTGCCATCAGACCGAGTTTATACCGACGAGCTCCGTACCCTGGGTTGGGGAACGGATGCCAGTTTCTATCGACAGATCCCCAAGGTAGTCATCAGAAGTGACGGAGAAGAGGAGATCTCGAAGATCGTCAAATTGTGTAAGAAACACCAGTTGCCGTTCACTTTCCGTGCGGCTGGTACGTCGCTCTCAGGACAGAGTTGTACGGACTCCGTGCTCATTGTAGCAGGTAAGCATTGGGAGAAGTACGAGATCGGCAAGAACCAAGAAACCATCAAACTTCAACCAGGTATCGTTGGTGCCAGGGTGAACGAGATCCTGAAACCCTACGGACGGGTTTTCCCACCCGATCCTGCATCAATCGGTTCGGCGATGGTAGGTGGTATTGTGATCAACAATGCCTCGGGTATGAACTGTGGCGTGCATGCCAACAGCGACCGTATGATGATCTCTGCCCGCATCATCCTGACCGATGGAACGGTGCTCGACACGGGTTCGGAAGAAAGCAAGGAACAGTTCCGCCAGAGTCATCCGGAGTTTCTGAAGAAGATCGAGGACCTGCGCGACAAAGTGAGAGCCGACGAGGAACTGGCCTCGCGCATACGTACCAAATATAGTATTAAGAACGTAACGGGTCTGAACATCCGACCGTTGATCGCCTACGACGATCCCTTCGACATCATTGCCCACTCGTTAGTGGGATCGGAGGGTACACTTGCCTTCCTCTCAGAGGTGACGATGAAGACGTTGAAGGACTATCCCTATAAGGCCTCCGCGATGGTGTACTTCATGACAATGAAGGAGAGTTGTGAGGCTGTGGTGGCGATGAAGAAACTGAAGGCGGGTGACGAAGACTTGGAGATGAGCGCTGAGAACCTGATGGTGAAGAGTGCCGAGATGCTTGACTACAAATCGCTCAGCAGTGTTGACGACCCCGTGTATCTGCGCTACAAGGAGGAGGTGGATGCCGGCAAGATCGAGGGTGTGGAGCCAGGTGACTACCATAACTTGACGGCCATCCTCACGGAGACGAAAGGCATCACCCACGAACAGCTCCTGGAGAAGATCGAGGCCATTGGCAAGTGTCTGGCGCAGTTCAAGCTCTATCAGCCCCTGGAATTCACCGAGGATCCGAAGATCTATGGCAAGTACTGGGCCATCCGCTCAGGCATCTTCCCCAGTGTGGGAGGAACAAGGCCTTTGGGAACCTCGTGTCTGATTGAAGATGTGGCCTTCCCCATCGAGTCGCTGCCAGAGGCTACGGTGAAGCTCCAAAAGCTCATCGCCGACCACGGCTACGATGATGCCTGTATCTATGGTCATGCCTTCGAGGGCAACTACCACTTCATCCTGAACCAGAGCTTTGCAGAGAAGGCTGAGGTGGACCGCTATGCGGAGATGATGCGCGACGTAGCGAAACTCGTGGTCGAGGAGTATGATGGTTCTCTGAAGGCCGAGCACGGCACGGGTCGCAATATGGCGCCGTTTGTGAAGTACGAATGGAGAGACAAGGCCTACGAGGTAATGAAGGAACTGAAGGCGATTTTCGATCCCGACGGACTGTTGAACCAGGGTGTGATCTTCAACGACGACCCAGAATGTTTCATCAAGTGTCTGAAACCCCTTCCCGTATTGGACTACGACTTCAAGAGCGTGCCCGACGGCGGACACTACCTGATGGATCCCACGCTCTCGACAGCCAAGGAGACCATCGAACAAGTGAAGCGTGCCAACAAGTGTATCGAGTGCGGCTTCTGTGAGGTGAACTGTATGTCGTGCGGTCTCACACTTTCGAGTCGTATGCGCATCGCCGTACAGCGAGAGATCCGTGAACTGGAGGCAACGGGCCGTGATCCTCAGCGTGCAGCACGTCTACGCAAGCAATATAAATACTATGGTGACCAGACCTGTGCGACGGACGGACTCTGCTCCACTTCGTGCCCGATGAAGATCAACACGGGTGAGCTGACACACCTGATCCGTCAGTTGGACATGAACAAATCGACGTTGGGCTACCAGGTCGGTGAGTTCGCAGCCAACCACATGGCAGGTATCAAGAGTGGTCTGCGCGTGGTGCTCGACGTGGCCCATGCCGCCCACGTCACACTGGGTCCCACTCTCATGACCACCGTCTGTCGTTCGATGAACAAGATGGGCTTGCCACTTTGGACAACGGCCATGCCGAAGAAGCATCGTCAGCCGAAGAAGTCGGACCTGACGCAGTTTATCATCGAAAAATCCATCCCTCAGAAAGAAGAAGAGCATTCACCGTTGAAGGTAGTGTATTTCCCCAGCTGTATCAACCAGACGATGGGTCAGTCGAAACAGGGCGGCAAGAAACACGACCTGGTAGACGAGGTGATCCAGCTGATGGCAAAGGCCGGCTATGAGGTCATCTTCCCAGAGGGTATGGAGAAGATGTGCTGCGGTCAGATCTGGGAGTCAAAAGGTATGCTCGACATTGCTGACCGTAAGAGTGCCGAACTGGAGGCGGCGCTCTGGAAAGCCTCGGAGCAAGGGAAGTACCCTGTACTCTGTGCACAGAGTCCCTGTCTGCACAGGATGAAGAAGGTGATGAAGAAGATGAAGCTCTACGAGCCAGCGGAGTTTATCATGAAGTACCTCGTGAACCGTTTGGACTTCCATCCGACCGACAAGCATATTGCCCTTCACCTGACCTGTTCCACCCGTCAGATGGGTGTCGACAAAGACCTGATCGCCCTGGCCAAGATGTGTTCGAACAACGTGTTCCTGCCCGAAGGTGTAGGCTGCTGCGGCTTTGCCGGCGACAGAGGTTTCACCTTCCCTGAGCTGAACAAGTATGGCCTGCGGAAGCTCCGTCCACAGATCGAGGCCAACCAGATTGAGGTGGGCTACTCGAACAGCCGTACCTGTGAGATCGGTCTGGAAACGAACACGGGCATCCCCTACATGAGTATCGTCTATCTGGTCAACGAATGTACGACCAAGAAGAAAGAATAATCAATGATGAGTAACAGTAACACATTAGATCCACACGAAAGAAAATTAATCCAACAGTACCATGACCGGATCCCCATCTATGAGCGGATGGAGAAAATCGCTTACGACCATCTGCGTCACACATTGAGGCAGCAGGGTGTCTATGTCACCTCCATTGAGCATCGCATCAAAGAGGAACACTCGCTTAGGGGCAAACTGGAACTTAAAGGCAACAAATACAGGTCGCTCGATGACATTACCGACATTCTGGGACTGCGCGTCATCACCTTCTACACGGATGATGTGGATAAGGTGGCGGCCATTGTGAAGCGTACCTTCGACATCGACTGGCAGGAGTCTGTGGATAAGCGGAAGCTCCATCAGTTGGACAGTTTCGGCTATAACTCCCTGCATTATATCTGCCGACTGCCGAAATCGGTGATCGACGATCCCGAGATGCCCGAGTTAAACACGTTCTGCTTTGAGCTGCAGATGCGTACGGCCCTGCAACACGTCTGGTCGACGATAGAACACGACACTGGCTACAAGGGAGAGGTCAAGATTCCTAATGAGTATATGCGACAGTTCAGTCGATTGGCAGGTATGTTGGAACTTATCGACAACGAGTTCAGCAGACTACGTGTCCAACTGACAGAATACCGTCGTCAGGCACAGCAGCTCGTAGCTTCAGGACGGTTGGACGATGTGTTGCTCGACTCCGACACCTTCCAGAGCTATCTGCACCTCAAGCCCTTCGACCGTCTGAATCAGCGTATTGCCGCTGTGAATCAGGCAGAGATCTACCCCACTTCACTATTACCCTTCATCCCCGTGTTGGAAGCCTTCAACCTGCGCACCCTCGGCGATATCGACCAGTTTATCTCGGACAACAGTGATGACGCCTACCAGTTGGCACTCTCACAACTGGCATTTACCGATCTCGACATCCTCTCGGAGAACGTCGGTCTGCTCAATCTCTGTATCGTGCACGTGTTGAAAAACGGTGGAGGACTGATTGGATTGCGACATATCTTCTATCTGCTGTATGGTGAACAAGGCGACGGTCTGGCCAACCTGACGATGGAACAAGCTCAGACTCTGCCCTTCATGCAGAAGCTAAACAGGCCGCAACCCTAGTAAACAAACAAGGCGCAACCCTTTTGGATTGCGCCTTTCTGAGTTGCGGAGGCAGGATTCGAACGTGCGACCTCCAGGTTATGAGCCTGGCGAGCTACCAACTGCTCCACTCCGCGATTTTTTCTAAGCGGCTGCAAAGGTACAACTATTTTTGGACATACGCAAATATTTATGCGATTTTTTTAGATTTTACCGATTTTTGAAACTTTTTCTGCCTGTTTTCTTGCTCAATTCAAAGAAAAGCTGTAATTTTGCACACTGTAATCGCTGTGTGCAATTTATTAAAGACAGAGGAGGAAGTATATATGTCTATATCGAAAACAAGACAAAAACTCGTTGACGTGGCCCGTCAGCTGTTCGCCAAGAACGGTCTGGAGAACACGACGATGAACGACATTGCCCTGCAATCGGGGAAGGGGCGACGGACGCTCTACACCTATTTCAAGTCGAAGGAGGAGATCTACTATGCGGTAATCGAAGGAGAGCTAGAACGTCTGAGCGACAAGCTTGACGAGGTGGCTGCCCGTAAGATCCGTCCGCAGGACAAGATCATCGAGCTGATTTACACCCATCTGAGTATGATCCGTGAGACGGTGGTGCGCAATGGTAACCTGCGTGCCGAATTCTTCCGTAACATCTGGATGGTTGAGAAAGTGCGTAAACACTTCGATGACGCAGAGATCGAGCTCTTCCGCAAAGTCTATACCGAAGGAAAGGAAGACGGCGAGTTCGACATCGACAACATCGATCTGGTGGCCGACATCACCCACTATTGTATCAAAGGCCTTGAAGTACCCTATATCTATGGCCGTATCGCCCATGGTATGAAAGAGGAGGATACCAAGCCGCAGGTGGCTAAGGTGGTCTATGGTGCACTGGGAAAGTTCCAAAGGAAATAGATAAAACATTATATATTTAACATTAAACATCAATTATGGGATTATTAGAAGGTAAGACGGCACTGATTACAGGTGCTGCACGCGGTATCGGAAAGGCTATCGCACTGAAGTTCGCCGCTGAGGGCGCAAACATCGCATTCACCGACCTCGAAATCAACGAGGAAACAGAGAAAGAAATCGCTGCCCTGGGCGTGAAAGCCAAAAGCTACGCCTCGAATGCCGCAGACTTCGCTCAGACAGAAGAGGTGGTAAAGGCTGTAAAGGAGGAGTTCGGTTCGATCGATATCCTGGTGAACAATGCCGGTATCACCAAAGACGGGCTGATGCTCCGTATGACTGAACAGCAGTGGGATGCCGTGATTGCCGTCAACCTGAAGTCGGCATTCAACTTCATCCATGCCTGTGTGCCCGTGATGATGCGTCAGCGTGGCGGCAGTATCATCAACATGGCTTCAGTGGTAGGTGTACACGGCAATGCCGGACAGGCTAACTACGCAGCTTCTAAGGCAGGTCTGATCGCACTCGCCAAGTCAATTGGACAGGAGATGGGTCCGAAGGGTATTCGTGCCAACGCCATTGCTCCGGGCTTCATCGACACAGCGATGACCCAGGCTCTGCCCGATGACATCCGCAAGGAGTGGATCAACAAGATTCCTCTGCGTCGTGGTGGACAGGTGGAAGATATCGCCAATGTAGCTACGTTCCTTGCCAGCGATATGTCGAGCTACGTCAGTGGTCAGGTGATTCAGGTCGATGGTGGCATGAATATGTAATAATATGGAGGTCGTTTACGAGGACAACCATCTTATTATAGTCAACAAACAGAGCGGGGAGATCGTGCAGGGTGACAAGACCGGCGATCGCCCCCTCTCTGATATTGTGAAGGACTATATCAAAGAGAAGTACCAAAAGCCGGGAGCGGTGTTCCTGGGCGTTGTGCATCGTCTGGATCGTCCTGTATCTGGTCTCGTGGTCTTTGCGCGCACATCGAAAGCCCTTGCCCGTCTGAACAAGATGTTTGCTGAGGGAGAGGTACACAAGACCTATTGGGCGATTGTAAAGAATGCCCCTCGCACCAGTGAGGGTACATTAGAGCACTGGCTCGTGAGAAATGAGAAGCAGAACAAGAGCTATGCCTACTACCACGAACGCCCCAACGCCAAGAAAGCCATCCTGAAATACCGGACGATCAGTCATTCGGACCATTACACCCTCCTCGAAGTCAACCTTATGACAGGCCGTCATCATCAGATCCGCTGTCAATTGGCAGCGATGGGTTGCCCTATCAAGGGTGACCTGAAATACGGTGCACCACGAAGCAATCCCGACGGCAGCATCTCACTGATGTCAAAACGGGTGGAATTCATCCATCCGGTATCCAAAGAGACGATCGTCGTAGAGGCTCCCCTCCCCGACGATGCTTTATGGCAGACATTGGGTGCCCGTTAGCACTTGACACTGAGACGACGTCTGTACAGGTGTACCAAATACAGACAACCAGCCAGAGCAATAGCCACCACTGCTATCGGCAAAATCAACGAAGCCTCACTCTGAGCACCGGCATTATCCAGAATCAGTTGCGTCTGGGCAACACTGTCGGCAACGGCTTCTTTCGTTGCACCAATCGTGTCGCGCAACGTGTTAATCGTATCGTCAATCACAGGTTTGATTCTGCGAATGCGATCCGGATCGTAAGGAAGAACATCTAATAAATACATAATCTCAATAATTTAATATGACGTAAAATATATCATGAGCATCTGAAATAAGAGTCCAGTCAGATAACTGACAGCATTACACAACAGACTGTATAAGAACGCTTGACGCCAGTCTCTGATCAGCCACGCATACCATAACTCCTCCACTACCATCACCAGCATCTCACCCACGATGACCGTTGTCGGCCCATAGTCCACATAGATGGCATAGAGATTCAGCGGCACGTTCGTCAGAACATTGATTACCACCGAACCCAGCAGCACTTTCCTACGTCGTTCGCCCAAACAGAGCAGCACGCCCAGTTCTATCACGATCGTCGCCACAAGTGGCGCCAGTAGTCTCATCAGCATCTCACGCTCTCCTTATAGATACACAGCCAACAGATAGCCAGGCAACAGAGCCGCCGCCAACAGTCCGAAGGCCAGTCCCTCGCGATTGGGCAGCAACAGATTCGTCAGATAGAGCGTGATCGGCATCGTGCAGTTGATTAGGAACACACCTGCCATCAGCACCGGTTCATAACTGTCGCCGATGAAGAAGAAGCACAACGCCACACCTGCCAATATCACCATCAGCGACCATAGGACACCCATCCATCGAGCTATCCATCCACCCGCTATCTTACCCAGCATCGCCGAGACGGCAATCCAAAGGATCATCTCCTGCGTCTTCGTCGTCCCCCCTGAGAACAGTTCACTGGCAAACGAGCGATAGCACACGAACAATATCAGCGCCACCACGAGCATCCACGTGAGACGTTTCCGGGAGTATGGAGGTATGAAGGCGCGTGGGAGCGAGATCACCTTCTGCGTCTCTACGTTTTCAAAATTATCGCAGCGCACATACATGACAGCCAGTCCAATATAGACCAGTAGCAGTCCGTAAAGTAGTAACCATGAGCGGCATATCAATCCAACGGCCAAACCCATTACACCCGTAGAGACAAACACGCCCAAGGCACGGATGTCATTGCCAGTCTTCACCACCGCCTGTTTGCCTCCCCACACGTGGAAGAACGAGTTGCCTGCGCCCAGCAAAATGGCAACGGATATTATCATGCACTCTCCGAGGCCGTCCCACATCAGATTTTGAGAATCAGCCATCAACATCGGTATGCATGAAGCCACAGCCACCGCCAACGTCAGCAACAGTGCAGACCACAGCAACAGCCAGTGACGATGCACCATACGATCAGCCTGCAGTCCCGTCAGCGGCTGTGTCATAAACGCCACCACATTATATATCAGGATGCCCCCCATACTCACCTTGTCGCCATAAGCCCCGAAATTGTTTCCATAGATTTCTGCCAACAGAAACATACTGCAGATGCACAGCCCATCCACCAGGAAATGCTGCGCACTACTGACTGTTATCGATCCAACGTTCTGCATCTCAACTGCAAAAGTACGAACTTATTCTCAAACCACCAATTATTTAGCGAGAAAAAAATTGCGGATATTTCTTTTGCCATTCAGACAGAATTGTGTACTTTTGCACTGTCATTCGTAAAATCGATGAAGAAGACCCTCAAGTGGATGGGGATTGCGGTGTTGACGCCCATTCTGCTTTTCGTCATACTCACCGTGCTGATTTACCTGCCGCCCGTTCAGAACTGGGCGGTGAAGAAGGTTGCTGCCATTGCCTCAGAGAAGACGGGTATGGAGATTACGGTGGAGCATGTCAACCTGGAGTTCCCCCTGAACTTAGGCATCGAGGGATTCCGCGCCATTAAGCAGAATGACAGTCTTCCACAGATCAAGGACACGATTGCCGACGTGCGCAAGCTGGTGGCAGATGTCCGTCTGCTACCCTTGCTGAAGAAGCGGGTGGTTATCGACGAACTATCGCTGCATCAGGCCAAGATCAACACCAACGGTTTTATCAGTGACCTGCGCATCAAAGGAGAACTCGGCGAGTTGTGGCTTGCCTCGAAAGGTATCGACCTCGACAAGGAGACGGTAGAGGTAAACGGAGCCCGACTTTCTGACGCACGACTCGATATCAACCTGACAGACACGGCTGCAGTAGATACCACCACCTCGGAAATCAAGTGGATCATCAATGCCGATAGCCTCAGCATCACCCGCACAGACCTGATGCTCCATCTGCCTGGTGATACGCTCAACGTACAGGCATACTTGGGTCACGCCGTGGCGCGAGGAGCAATTGTCGATCTCGGCACCAGTATCTATCAGGTGGAGAGTCTGGATTGGCATGATGGCAAGTTGTCTTACAACAACAAGCGGGAGCCTGAGGTAAAAGGTCTCGACTACAACCACATTGACGTGAGTGGCATCCGTCTGGGCATCGACTCCATCAGCTACGCCCCACAGGGAACCTCGTTCTATGTACGTCAGGCCGCCCTAAAGGAGAAAAGTGGACTGGAGATTACAGAACTGACAGGTGGTGTGAGACTCGACTCTGCCTTCAATAACATACAGATCCCAGCGCTGAAATTACGCACGCCCGATTCCGACATCATGGCCGAGGCCGATGTGGACTTCAACATTGCCGACGATCAGAACCCTGGCAGAATGAAACTCCGACTGAACGCACAACTCGGCAAACAGGACCTGATGCGCTTCACGGGTGACCTGCCCCAGAAGTTTATTGAGCGCTATCCGAACCATCCGCTGGCCATCAAGGGCTCTGTGAACGGCAATATGAAACAGTTGGAGTTTACGGGTTTGGATATCAACCTCTCCACGGCCCTGCATCTGAATGCTGACGGAACGGCTGAAAACATTACAGATATGCGCCATTTGAAAGCCGATGTCAGATTCAGCGGCAAAACACAAGACCTGAACTTCGTGACAGCCCTTGTGGATCCGAAGCTGACAAACGACTATCGTATTCCCAACGGGATGACGCTCGATGGTACGTTGAAAGCCAACGGTCCCCATTATGCCACAAACATGAGCCTACACGAAGGCGGCGGCAGTGTTATGGTGAAAGGCGATGCTACCATTCCCCTCAATGCCAAAGGGGAACTGGCGACGTCGAACATCAGCTACGATGCCGACATCAAGGTGAATCGGCTGAACCTGCACCATTTCATGCCAAAGGACTCCATCTACAACGTCACGGCCAGTATCAAGGCCAAAGGCTATGGCACCAACGTCCTCGACGACCGCAGTCATCTGACGGCGGATGCCACCATCCAACAGTTACAATACGGCCACTGGGAC
>Ga0256407_10011163_pt1 | contig 12476 bp, 11 predicted proteins | sample RumenRJG_04DNA_FD_193489 | JGI IMG/M metagenome (GOLD analysis project Ga0256407, IMG submission 193489) | Bovine rumen microbial communities from Lethbridge, Alberta, Canada - RJG_04 | ecosystem: Host-associated > Mammals > Digestive system > Stomach > Rumen | place: Canada: Alberta... | reverse complement strand
AAACAACGCCGCCAGAAGCATGTTGAGGGTGCCGTAATAATCGGGGTACGGCAACATGCGTTGCTGCCACACCTGCTTGATTTGCCGATACGGGAAGGCCTCAAAAAGCATAGGCATGTCCTCGAACTCCAGATGCGACAGGCCGTTCACGATCAGCTCCTCGTCGGGCAGCACAGCTTGGTCGCCCGCAGCCCTATAGGACCACATGTACCCGCTGTCGTACAACTGCTTCGAGAGCGATTGTTTTTTATCCAACCTATGTTTCTGAACGGCCATTTCTTATCGCTTTGCAACTTTCGGCTGCAAAGGTACTGCTTTTTTTTGATATATGCAAGTTTTTGACAAAAAAAATGCGTCTTCGCTCGAAAACGCATTAATTAATTTTCTTCGTTGATACTATTTCATTCAATAGTGCCTTCACATCGGGAACAACCGTAAAGGGTCGGACGACTTCAAGATTATCGTTCATAACGCAATATACCATCAACTCATCATTATCCTCTCCGCCGAAACCATCGGAGTCGGCGAAATAGCATCCATCCGGATAAAGCATCCAACTGAGAGCAAATATTCCTTTCTCGCAGTCGTCCCAACGGCCTATTCCCCGGTAATCAATTCTGCGCGAGTGCGCATTGTGGCTGTTTGGTACTTTGTCGAGCGTGTCGAAATCAATCTCCTCATCCGAGAAACCGACCAAGTGCCCGGGTATGTCAATCTGACGAACTTTTCCAGTAGCCTTGTTGACGAGATAGCCATTTCCTTTCTCATCAATGACACGAAGTAGATTCTCTCCCCATGAATAACATTCGCATTGCTCCAATTGAGCCATGTCAGTCAAATAATTACCATTCAGTTTCATAGTTGTAAATAATTAAATTCCATTCTGTTTAAGATAGTCTTGCAACATCAACATATATTCGTTTTGCTTTTGGCATAAGGGTATATTCTTCGTTTATAACAGCTAATGCACCATCGAAAGACATACGTATAGCCGGTTCTATCTTCACATAGCGTTTCTCCCAACGCTTCTCGTCCGGTGTGGGAAGGCTGTGATACTCGCTGATAGAACATCCAGCGAGCAAATCGTCTGCGATATCTATAATCAAATCTTTCAACTCCAGATGCTCAACAAAATGGTTTGGTATGCCCTCAAGCCCGACAATTGCTCCCATTATATTTCCGCAGATAGCACCGGTAGAATCACTATCTCCATCATGGTTAACTGCCGCGATGATGGCATCTTCAAAACTATCCAAGTGTCTCATCGCACAGAACAGGGCGATAGCCAAGGCTTCATCACCGATCCATCCTTCGCCTAATTGGGGTATGGCGAACTCATCTGCTACGGAAAGATCTTTTGCCAGACGGATGGCTTTTGTGATCAACAGCCAGAGTTCATCCATGGCTTTTTGCTCAGTCGGATCCTTATATTCGTTGCGACAATCGGCATCTACCTTACGAAGGAACTGCTCAAAGACAGGAAGAGTGATTTCACCATCATACATCATGATATAGTAAATCAAATCCGCTAAGAATGCAGCCGGTAGATAGCCCAACGGATGTTTGTGGGTCAGTTCGGCACAATCGCCTCCGAGACGGACTATTTCCTGTTTCTCCCATCTCCGGCGCGAAACTTCCTCGCCACTCCAATCCTTTACAATCACCTGCTCATCTGCCGCAGCCATTAGTCCTACAGGTGCTACCCGCATCACACCCCCACATCCTTTGCTATTATTCTGTACTTCTTTATGGTGCTTGATAGCGTCAAGCGCCGACAAGCAGGTGTTTCCGGGTGCTCTCCTAACATTGAGTTCCGCAATGTCCCTAATCCAGCAATAGTGGTATTTGGCATAGTCCTCTACTCCGGTCTGGGTCTCGTACCAATCCATATAGGCATACCGTACAAAATCTTTCAGTCCTGCTCCGAGTATTCCGTGCGTGCAAAAACGCGTGACACCAAAGAGCAAGCCGTTAGCGGTAAAAAGCGTCATCTGTGTATCATCTGATATAACCGCTTTCCCATTGCTCGCAGGATCAAATGAGGTTATACCTTTGGAACCGTATTTCGCTAAGATCTGCTTTCTGCTCATAAACTCCACGGGATAGCCCAACGCATCTCCGGCTGCTCCACTGATAAGTGAACCACGAATGCGATCACGCAAATCTACATTTTGTTTACCATGGTTTTGTATATTCTCTATATACTGCTGCACAAACAGCTCTTGTTCTTTTGTTTCCGGTGTCTGTCTGTGTGCGGATTTGGGCATCATGGCAAAGCGTTTCCGTAACTCTCCCAACACCTTCTCCAGAGTTGGGTTCTCCATTTCTTCTGCAATTAAGCAAGCAATAATAGTTCCCGTTCTGCCAACTCCGCCCCAACAATGAATATACACCTCACCATGTGTACCATCTGTTTTTTGAAGGATAGTTTTTACTAATTGGCGCACATCCTCTATACTTTGAGGTACGCTCACATCCCGGATTGGAAAGCGCGTATAACTCACATAGGAAGGCAACAAATCCTTGTAAGGTATCAGTTCTCCTTCCTCCGTTAAGTCAAAGAAACAACGCACTCCAAACTGCATCATTCGATTCAGTTTGTCTTTTGCACACTCTCCATTCTTATCTCCCGGATATTCCCCTGCCCATAAATGCTCAGAAACTTGATAGGACTGCTTCAGCGGACGCTGTAAACCAGATTTGGGTTGAGGAGCGTTAGACTGGGGATGAGATAATATTTTTTGCAACCAATTCTGTAACATCATAGTTTCTGACAAATAGATTTTATTTTCCCGCAGCCCATCGCAGGTACATCGCTGCTTTCTCGTCTGCATCTTTGGCGTAACGGAGCTGGGTGCGGTAGTTGTCCCATGCATCTTTGGCATAACGCTGTTGCGTTTTAGCCTTATCCATCGCATCACGCGCATAACGCGTCTGGGTGTTCGCACGATCAATATCGCCTTTCTTGGAATAATACGCGGCTTCCCGCTGATAGCCTTCGGCTTTTTTGATATAGTACTCCGCCTCCCGTTCGTAACCCTTAGCCTTCTTTTCGTAGTACTCCGCTTCACGACGGTATCCGTCTGCCTTCTTCTGATAATACTCCGCCTCTGCCATATAATCCGTTGCAAACACACTTGCCGTGCATAGCAGGCAGAATAAGAGGGTAATGATAGGTTTCATACTACGTTAAATTTAGTCGTTTTATTCTCCGCTAATCACCAAGTGCACCGCGTTGCGAACGCATTTGCTACAGGAGCAGAAGTTATGCTGCTTGTATGCCTTGCTGAAGTCCATGTATCTCGCCGTCGAACCACTCTCCTCATTCAGCCATACCTGCACATACTCGCCTTGGCGTTGCATTTCCTCATCGCAGTCGATAAAGCCATCAAACGAGAAGAAGATGGAGTTATCGTTAGGTCCTGTTACACGGCAACCGTTTTCCAGCCACTTGCAGGAGCAATTGGCAAATAACTCATAGAACTGCTTATCCGACGGCAGATGTCCGTCAAAACGATTCTTAGCAGTTAAATACATGTACAAGCCCGGCTCATTGTTGGCTTTCCATAATGTACCACTCGGCAATCCCAGGTCCACATAACCTGCCGGAATCGGTTGTGCAAACATAGTCATCGATGCCACCAGCATCAGACCGATAAAAAATGTCCTTTTCATTATAAAAATCGCTTTAGTTATGCTTGTATCTTCACTCATACAAGAATCATGCCATTCAACAAAATTTACGGTACGGATGCATTTTTATATACGCATTTTTTGCAAAAATTCAGATACACCAGACTTAGCCAATGACGACACAAAAAGTGTCTTCTGCAAGGATTCGTCCACGCAGAAGACACCGTTAATTAGTTCAATAGCACAATAACTGTAATTGATCTTTAAAGTTGAAAACCTTTCCCTTTCAAAACATTTTTAACTTTAGAGACTTTTAGAGCATAGGTTTGACCATTATCATATCCATCAAAACTTCCTCCCAGTGTAACAATACCAATCAATTGTCCTTTTGAGTCAAATAGAGCCCCACCACTATTACCGTGCCAAGCGTCAGCATTTACAGCATACAATTCTTTGATATTAAAGTGTTCTCCTAGTAGGCCTCCAGTGACACTACTTACTGCACCTTGGGTAAAAGAATATGCACCTGCCGGATAACCAATTATTGTTACTTGCTCACCTGGAGCGATATCTCCAGAGCCGATTGTGCAAGGTTTAGCGAACTCAGAAGCATCGATGTAAAGCACATGTAGGAGAGCATAGTCTTCTTCTGGATTTTCTTCAGGGAAATATTTACCAACGGCAAGTATTTCAGCCTCAGCATACACTACATCTTTCTCACCTTTCGGATCACGGAACTCAATCGAGCATCGGTCATTCAAAGACATTCCCTCTAAAACATGTGCTGCTGTAAGCAACTGATTATTTCCTACCAAGATGGCTGAACCCGTACCATAGCCCGTATTAACGTATACAACGTTACTAAGATCACCTTCTCCATATTTGAAAATTTTTCCAGAGAAAATAACGGGAATCAGAATTAGCAAAGCAAATACTGTCACCAATACAATTCGAGTCGAGAGTATTGTTTTGTTGATTAAAGCATGAAGTTTGGATCGTTGTGTTGATCCTACAAATATCTGTTTCATAATCACTTGATTTTAATGTTAGTTGTATCCATCAAAGTTGCTTTGTCAATATACGCAAGGCGTACAGATTCATCATATGTACCAGCCTTTACCTTCGTTTGAATAGCACGAAGTACTTGAGACTGGTATGAAAGATGAATAAGCGGATTGAAAGTCTTATGTACTCCATTAACTATTCCGAGATAACCGTATTCTTGATAAATAAGTACGGTATTCTTCATAGAAGGTAGTTGTACATAATTGCTATCTTGCGGAGATGGCTTGAAGTTTTGCATTTGAGCTACAATACCAGCAGCATTATTGTCAGCATGGGGAGATGCAACAATCAATTTCAAACAATTATGATCAGCAAACTGCTCGGTACTAACCAAACTAGCCATGGCCGGTACATCTTTCTTGATATCCGCCGGCATACCCGTCAAGACTTGATGGACCTTATTGTAAGAGGGATGGTTAGGCTGCAAATGCTTCATAATCTGCACAATATCTGTATTTGCAAAGAGATTCATTTGTTGAATGAAACTCATTGCCTGAGAAATCATTTGTGCTTTCAAATTACCAACCTCATTTACGTACAAGAATTTCCATAAACTATCCTGAGACAGATCAGCATATGTCAAATGTTTACCTCCATTATCGTATTTCCCTTCTGCGACTTTAATATCATCATCGCATGTGTTTCCATTAAAGAGGAAATTAATTTGATTATTGCTATTCTTAGCCATCTGACCATGCAAATCATTCATTCTGGAAATAACTGATTGGTTGTCTTGGAGGTTGAGCAGTTTTGCCACTTTCGCCGCGATAGCGCTCCACTCCTTCATCGTAGGCAAAAGGACTCCATCAGCAGTAGATATACTGTTGCAACCATTACGATTCAGCATAGAATCTTCAATTGCACGAATCATAGGGACAAAAGCATTGTAGTAGCATAATGTTGCTACTCCCGTGAGTGCTTCTACATACCATTCACGAGTAGTTCCAGTTATAGCATAAACAAATTTACCCGATAGTCTATCGCGTTGGAGCTTTGACCAGCAGTTATTCCATTCACTTGGAGTGCCATCAATTTTATATCGACGGAGCCAAACTTCACTTACATTAGCTAATGCTTCTGCAATCTGATTCATCCATTTCTGAACAACCGTTATATTTTGATACGCTGTAGATACTTCTTCTATCTTTGCTGCAATAGAAGCAATCAATATATCACGCAGAGTTGTGGCTTGGCCAGCAATGGCTGCATAGAACTTATTGGCTGCTTGACTATTTGCATCATAAAGACTATAAATATAATTCTCTAGACTTGGAGCCTGATAATTGCCAGATAGAATAACAGCAACCTCTCCTTCCAATGCAACCTTAAAGGTTGATTTACCTAAGAATGGATATCCCATACACTTGGCAACCGCATCTTCAATAGCCTCGTGAACAAAACGTTGTGCTTCCGATTTAATACGAGCATCAAGTGTAGTAAGCGCCGTCGGAGAACCATGATTATCTAAATATTTTTTTGTATCAGCCCAACGGTTCAACATCTTCTCCACCAAAAGTTTGGTAGTAAAATATTCCTCAAGAAGAGACTCTGGATATTGGAACATATTCATACCGATAGTAGTAAAAATGCCATCCGTAACATTGGATGTATAATCCACAAGTCGCGCATTAATCAATGCTTGGAACGGAGCTTGTTGATTGCTAACATCCAGCATACGCAAAACGAGATTAAAGCCGACTGACTGAACTAACTGCGGAAGACCTACGAGCGATGCAGAAGCATCAGAGAAATCCTGAGTGAAGAATTGAACGTTATAGAAGGGTGCGCAAGGATTGCTGATGTCCGTTCCGCCGGGGAGAACACATTTATAGTTCGATGTTTTCTTCGGTTCGATTTTAGAGAACTTATCCAATGAGCGAAGAGAGGAATAAGCATTTTCATAGATCATATCCATAGTTTTGTTACCTACATTTCTACAATCAGGTAACATAAACATACCATAGATATTATTATTATTTGTGCATTGGCGAACCATATATGCGATATCCAAGAAAATACCGGTACCCGTACCTCCAGTTAAAGAACCAACTATGTAAATGTTCGTGGACGCATTTCCTCCAATCTTTGCATACAATCGGGAAATTTTTTCACGAACGTTTGTTTCTTGTTCCCATAAAGCAACGCGGCCATAAGCAGGTTGGCCTGCTGCACCACTATGGGAATTAAGAATATCAGCATTAGAAGGTAGCCAGTCCCATTGCTTCGAATCTTGCCAATTTTTGAGAGTGGCCGCAATATTATTGGGGCACAAGAAACAAGAAGTAATATCTGTACCGCCATTGGGAGTTCTTTCAGGTCTGCGATCTTCCTGAGTTTCTAAATACACAAAAGCTGAATTTGCTCCTGGACTATTTTTCTTTGTGAATTCGTAATAGAATTGCTGTGCGCGTTCCATGGCAGCCAAACCAGTAGATCCGACGCCGATAACTAAGATAGAAGCCATAATTATTATTACTTTATAGAGTTCTTAACTTGTCGGTCAAGCACGATATAAGCAGCTATTAGACCTAACATTAACAAAAATTCAGGAAGCATAAGAAGATATCCACAATACCAACTCCAAGAAAGGGCATCTTTCGCGAAGTAATGTAACCCATTGGCGCTAACCGTAAGAATAACAATTACGCCTAATGCGGCGATTGCAGCATCTATTCCATACATAAAGCAAACTTTAAACCAATTAGAAAAGCCAATAGCATGGTCTTTCTTTTTGGTAAATTGCAAAATAATCAAAGCAACGACGTATGCCACTACTAACGAGCAGAGCAATTCGATGCCGAATCTTGCGAACAGCAAAGCCACCGATTGACCTGCAAATTCAAAGACAGAAAGAATTGATTCCATAATAATTAGTTGTTTAAAATTTAGAGTTTCTATTATATATTAAATCTCCGGGAGTGTGTTGTAGTTTTACACGTGCCACCAAATATGAAGCAACGATAGCAGCCACGACAGCGAGTATTAATAACAACAGGTTCTGCCATACCTGAACGTCAATCCATTTATATCCCAATTCAATTTGAGTAATGAGATTGAGACCTGTGTTGCACACCCAGGCAAAAACAAACGCAATTGCGAATGCAGCAATGGTAATGCGAAGCAAAAGAACTACGTATATATAGTATAATGAAGAATTGCTTATTCCGAAAGCTTTAAATGTCCCCAAGTTTCTTTGGATGCGTTGGAAGTGCGTACTGAGCATAAAGTAGATGAAGAAGCAGATAAAGAGAACGGCAATAAATATAATACAAACAGAAAGGATATTGCCCATTCTTTGTACGAATTGGAAATTATTCTTTTGGTCTACACTTGTCATTTCCAGTTTGATGCCACACTTCTCATATAATCTTTTCTGGAAAAGTTTTATGTTAGCAAGATTCTTAATTTGCACTGAGTAGTAGGCCGGATCATCTAAAGAATAGGATTGAATAGGTTGAAAATCATAGATGCGTGTAATACCAGAGTAAGTGTTTGCTAGATTTTTATATAACAGATTGTACTCCGCCATTGCATCCTCATAAGATTCGTTACTGGACTCTATAGAAACAGCATATAATTCATCATTCCACGTCTCACGATAAGGAGTTACATTAGTGGTATAGTCCGAGTTACTCATTTGTTTAGCAATAGCTTCAACCCCTGATTTTTCACCAACAATAAGAAGTACGCGGTTATTCTCCTCGTCCGTAATATCGTAAGATGTTTTATTAGATGCGCTACAATCTTGTAAAAATCTCCTTGTGAATAAGAAAGAATTCATTCCCGGAAGTTGTTTAACAACAGCTATTACCGGGAAAGCAACCGGATAATTACCATTGATACCACCTTCGATACCAAGATTATGACATGTTTCATCATCATATGAAAGAGCGAGATCTATAAAAGCTGGTACTTCCTTGTATCCAAGATCGCTAAGGGTTCCTTGAGTTACAATTAATCCTAATTCATTATCCTTTAGCGGTATGTTTGCCACTCTACGAGTGATAACGTTTGATTCATCTAAAATTTTAGGCAAAATGCTACTATGTGAATCAATGCTACGACCTTGCAATTGAATGTTTTTCCCTTTTTCCTGATGACGAAAATCTATATTCAACAAATAGTTTTCCTCAGGAGCCTCAAATTGTATAGAATCTCGTTGTTTGGAATCATTCAGGAAATCAACCAAAGGCATTTTGGAATTCTTGTCGGAAATCTTTTGTCGTACAATAATATCAACCCAGTTAATAAAAGGATCATCCATTTTATATTGGAGATACTTGATGCTTGCTCCACCAAAGCCAATGCTGAATATAGCCACAGCAAAAATGGCAACAAGAACGAAGAAGTTAAAATTATGTTTGCCTCGGAGTTCTTTTCCCTCTTTTTCGAGGAATAATCTGGTTGCGTCGTTATTCTTCATTATATCTCCTCCATCAATTTTGCATATAGGGTATCGTTTGTGAATTTTTTACCACAATATGTCCATTCAGAACCATCGTTTTCATAAATACTTGCTCCATCAATAAGACCATAATAATGTTCCACTCCAACTTTCTCGGCATCGCGAGAAACACGGTGTATTTGCACAATCATATCTGCGTAGTTAACTGCAAGATGCATATCGTGTGACACAATTATGGCTGAGGCTTGACGTTCTTTGATAGCATCAATTAACACCTTCATTAAATTCTCCGCAGACTTTACATCCAAGTTCCCCGTTGGTTCATCACCAAATAGCACTTTGAACTGTGGCAATATAGCGCGTGCAAAGGCAAGACGCTGCTGCTGACCTCCGGAATATTGATATATGGGACGATCTTCATTTGCGGGTAAATCCATCAGTTTCAAAACCTTATTCGCAAGTACGCGGGCTTCTTCTTTAGAAGATCCTTGAATAAGAGCCGTTGCCATTATATTCTCATATGCGGTAAAGTTCTGCATAAGATTGCACTGCTGGAAAATGAATGAGAACTCTTTATTCCTAAATGATGAAATCTTTCCGTCATCCCATTTCCATATGTCTTTGACATCCATTCCGTTGTATTCGAACTTATTAACGGAAGCTACCGTTTGATTCATAAATCCCAAAGTCTCAAGAATAGTACTCTTGCCTATGCCAGAAGGTCCGACAAAGAATACCACTTTCCCTTTAGGGATCTTGAGAGAATCAATCTCTAAAACAATATCTGATTGAGCTGCTCCTGTTTTTTTATAGGAGCACTTCATGTTTTGTATGTCAAAAAGTAACTGCATTGTTAATTGTTTTGTAAGGGCATGTCTTCAAATAAAATGTAATAGTAACGAAGACCATTAGGGCTATCAAAATAGCAAGATTTATCAGCACGTCTTTTCTTTAAGCGATCAACATCTTTTGCGATGGAAGACATAAAGCTATTTATTTGCGCTTGAGAAACTCTAGATGGATTAGTAATATCTTTTATGTTAATGCCCGACAATGGAGAAGAGCCTGTTACGGAAGTCAAACCTAAAACAGCATTCATGACATCATCAACCTCTAAATCGTCGGCATTTGCATTTTGTCCGATATAACTCAGGGCAAGATTCTTTAATGCATCCTGCAATTCTTTTCTTGGATTTTCAGAAACATTGCTATTAACAGAAGACAGACTTTGTATCAACAAGTCTAATTCCGGTTTTGCCATAAACACGCATGGAGTGAACACATCTTTAGAACCGGCCACACGAGTTGCAAAGCCTTTAATTTTCAAAGTGGTATTACGCTCTTTTAGCATTTTGATATCAGCATCAGTAAATCCCTTTTCTTTTAAGAAATCAACAGCACCAGAAGCAAATTCCGTCATATCACTCGAACCACCGAGACCTTCAAGAACCATACGCAGACGGGAAAGATTCTCCTCAGCCTGACGTTTGAAATCTACAATCTTATCCTCCACCAGGTCTTTAAGGTTGTTCTCTGACTCCGACTTATTAATTTCAGCGAAGCGGAATCCCGCAGATATAATCAAGAATTTTTCTGAGTTAACATAACTATATAACTGGTTCTTAAGTTTAAAATCAGAGCGAGCGATATTTCTTTTAGACATCTTTCCCAATTCGTTAAACATGATTTTTTGCACCTGCTGTGGGAAATTGTGGTATGCATCATGATCCATATGATTTGCTTGGAATACGACAAAGTTTACACCTTTTTCTGCCATTTTCTGGGCAATTCCATCGATGTTTTTCTTTCTTGCATCCGGATCGGCATTAGCAGCATCACCTACAAGGACGAGGAAGTTACAGTTATCGCTACTCCAGTTCATTTGGTCAAGTGCAGTCTCTATACCATAATACATCGCTTCATAATGGCTAGATCCGATTGAACGGCATTCTCTACTAACCAACCAATTTGCTACAGAGTTGTAGTCTTGTGTTAGTTGCTTTTTCTCAATTAGACGCCCCTCCTTATCATCGGCATAGTTACGATAGACAACGGCTCCAAAATACATATTTGTGCCTTGCATCTCATTTTGAGACATAGCTTGTGTGAGGGCTCTTGCCATAGGTTGGTAGTAATTACGCATACTACTTGTGCCATCCATGACGAAAACAACATTGATTCGACGCAATTTTGTAGTAATTGCATCAATCTGATTATAAATCCTATCCATTTCAGCAGTGTTTATTCCACCATTTGAACCGGAAAAAGAACTAATCGTACCCACTGTTGCTATATAACTTTTATCAATATCAATTACCGGGAAACGAACTTTTTGGGGATCCCATCTTTGAGATCTCAGGCTTTCGGTCCAAAGAGGATTCATATCAAGAGCCGAACCTCCGTTGGATTTGAACATTCGAGCATCCGTCTTTGCAGAAAAGACAGCTGCATTAGCGTCATTGACATCTTCTCCGAAATTAGGTTCAAAGCATAAGCGGTCATTCCATTGGGTATATAAACCTTGTTTCATCCACCCTTTTTTGGACGAAGCAATGGCAGTTGTGATTCTATTATCTTCTAATAACAAGGCGGCTCCATTTACAATTTTATATACGAAATAAAATTCCAAATCAGTAGCTCTATAACCCGTGGGAATGGCATTTATAGGAGATTTACTAAATATTGGAGAGGCTTCATTTATATCTCTTTTGTTTTGAATAGCATCGACATCTTTCAATATGACTGCTTTCTGATAGACTTGAGAAACAGTACGAGGGCATGTCGACCAAAGCAGTAGTTCATCTACAGAAACCCAACCTTGCGATTTTGCATTTTTTGAAATTGCCAGGTTCGTTTGTACATATTTCTCTTTGTATAAGAGCGCATAACCATTTTGAATTTTTGCCACATATAGGATATCATCTTTATCCATAAAATCAAAAGTTTTAATCACTTTTGATGTGGCATTAGCAGATTCATGCGCTTTCACTCCATCCCTATCAATATATACGCGCCAAAACTGGGAGGAGCATTCGCCCCAGTCTCGTTCCCTCACTACATTTTCCCAGTTCCAAGACTCTTCCTCGTCCAGAAAAACTTTTGGAATACCCATGGCTTTTGCAGGGAGAGACATATCTGCATGTATAGTACCACAACAGATAGTAGCAAACAATAGAAGACCAATAATTTTCAACTTAGCATTCATATTATTCTGAAATATTAAATTTAAACATTGTATTGGATGAAATCTCAGCAGAAGAAAGACGTTGAGATTCATCATAGGTTAAAATGTCCACGGACATACGGGTTGCCAATTCATTGATAGAAATGCTTTCTGCTAATGATTCAAATTCTTCGGAGGATAGCATTTCAT
>Ga0256407_10011161_pt1 | contig 12477 bp, 11 predicted proteins | sample RumenRJG_04DNA_FD_193489 | JGI IMG/M metagenome (GOLD analysis project Ga0256407, IMG submission 193489) | Bovine rumen microbial communities from Lethbridge, Alberta, Canada - RJG_04 | ecosystem: Host-associated > Mammals > Digestive system > Stomach > Rumen | place: Canada: Alberta... | reverse complement strand
AAAGATTTATTTCAAAAGAATTGAACTTCATACATAAAAAAAATTAAAAAAATTAAAAAATCTGTTGATATTGCATTGATTGGTAAATATGTATCTTTACATGATGCATATATTTCAATACATGAATCACTAAAATTTGCAGGATACCAAAATAATACTAATGTTAATATTAAGTGAATTTTAGCTTCAACAATTAAAAATAGAAATATTAATAAATTATTAAAAGGATGTAAAGGTGTAGTAATTTCTGAAGGTGAAGGTTTTGGCAATAAGAGTGATGAATATATTATCAATTCAATAAATTATATCCGCACCAACAATATTCCATTAATTTGTATTGGCTCTGGTATGCATTTTATGTGTATTGAATTCGCAAGAAATGTTTTAGGAATGAAAAATGCAAATTCCGCTGAATTTTCAAAATCAAATAACATTATTGAAAAAATTCAAGACAAATTATTTTTAGGTGATTATGAATGCAAGGTAGAGGCAAAAACAATAGCAAGTAGGCTATATAATTCAAATATTATTAATCAACGACATTCAAATGCTTATGGATTAATTAATCAAAAGTTAATCAAATTATTTAAGGATAATGGTTTAAATATTAGTATGACTAGATCAGTCAGTAGTGTTTCAATAGCTGAATTTGTTGAAAGCAAAAAGCTTAAATGCTATTTGGGTTGTCAATTTCATCCTGAATATCATTCAAAACCAAAAAATGTTGATCCTTTATTTTTGCATTTTGTAAAAAAATGTATTGATAATTAATATTTAGTAAAATATAAATGTTCATAAACTTATGGGGATGTCACGGGTTCGACATGATCAAGGTTTAAGTGAATGCAGTGGGGTATGCCCCTTATAGCTTGAGATGCAATAAATGCAGACAATTTAGAAGAAGTAGCTATTAATCAACCATTTTTAGCTAACCAATTCCAATACAACTGCGCAGTAGCTGTTTAATTATTTAACAGTTCAATGCACAAATTGGGTGTAATAGAAATTTTAATCTTTTCTATCTAATACACTTTTAACCAAAAAGAATATATCTTTGCGATGCTAATAACATTGATGAATATAATCTTAGCTATCTCTAGTGGTGGTAGTCTATAACCATATAACACTAGATGAAGGTTATAATAGTAGACTAAACTGTAGTATTTGCTTAAGTTTTGTTTGTGGAAATGGGTTCAATTCCCATCATCTCCACCATAAAAAAATAAGAATCAAGTCTTTGATTCTTATTTTTATTTTTTATGTGCTTTTAATTACATTTATCTAATATCTTTATAAAGATTATTTAGAATATTTTATAGTTTCGTGGCCGTTGTAACCAATTTTAAGATGTATATAATATAAATATGGGCAAGAATAAATCTGCTAAATACAAAATAACTAATACTGATATTGATAAAAAAATTATTGGTAAGCAAGTTACTGTTGAAAAAGTTAAATCTAAAGGTGTTCCTGGTAATGATAGGACACCTCCTAAAAAACAAAAATCAACAAGAGATTTGTTGATTGAGTTTATGGGTGAACAAAGAGAATTTAATAAACAACAGATAGAATTTAATGCAAGAATTGAAAAAGAAGTGTTAAATTTAGGCAATAGACTTGATAGAGTAATTAAAGTTAATAATCTAAAAGAGTAAGTTTCTGCATCAAAACCAATATATATATATATATAATCAACAATAAAATAAGGAGTAAAAATATGAAAATTTTTGCTAGATATATTGATGATAAATATTGATTTGATGTTGTTGTGGAAAATTCTACAACCACTGAAATTCATTGAAGAATAAATGATGATAGACTACTTGCGGGAATGATAGCTGATATTAAACCAAATAGTAATGGTATTGACTTAAAAAACAAAGTTATTTACTTAAATAAAATTAGTTGCGATATTACTGTAGCAATGGACAATTATGCACAAGTCAAAGAAATAAAAATGAGATATTATCATTATTACCAAAGATTAATTTTACTGATAGAGCCAAACAAACATTTAAATTCAAACTAATTTAATGAAAATAAAGCAAACAGAAAATGTATCCAAAATGGATACATTTTATTTTTACATAGTATTCATAATATCTTCATTAAATATATTTGATAGATATTTTGGATATTAATTAATTAAAGTATTACTAAAAGTAATCAAATAATCCTTCTATTGCACTTTAACTAAGTTTAGGTTCAATTAATACTAGCGATTAAGGTATTATTTCATTTCGTTTCTTGTTATGCAAGACCAAATAAGTGAAATAATAACACCAAGAATTTCAATTAATGGTAAGCACATTACTAAGTAATTTATTCCATTAAACTCAGGAATAACATTATAAGCAAGTAGAATTATAAATATTGATGGTCCTAATACAAGAAGTAAAGCAACTAATAACCAAAACCTAGTAATTCCACTTCCTATAGGAGAGTTAGATTTACCAACAACAATTGTGATGACAATATTAACTACACACCAAAAAACAACACCTATTAACTGAATAATATTTAAAACTCTTATAGGTAGATTGTAATTATCAATTTGGTTTTTAGTAGAAGTAGCAACTACGTATATAATAAAATGAGCAAGTGGAATAAGAATTAAAATAATACTCATCCACTTTAAGATGTTTGTAATTGAATAAAATGTTTTATTTGTTTGAGTCATATAGAAATATTTTACTAGATTAATAGCAATATATTTAATAATTTAAAAAATAATTTTATTTACTATTTGAAATGATACTTATATAATTTATTGGATATGGAATCAATGCATTCAAATCAAATAGAGCATCCAGAACAATATTCAATATCAGAAATTGCTAAAAAATTAAAAACTGATGTTAAATCTGGATTGACTATTGCAGAAGTTAAAAATAATCAGAAAATATTTGGTTTCAATGAAATTGAAAAAAATAAAAAGAAATCTTTTTGAATTCTTTTCTTTAAACAACTAATTGAGCCAATGATCATCTTGTTATTGGTAGCAACAATTACTTCTATCATTCCATTAGTAATTAATTTTGTAAATAATTCACCTAATGAATTAGCTGAAATTTGTGAACCTTTCATTATTTTATTCATTGTTATTATGAATTCATTAATTGGAGCTATTCAACAATATAAAGCTGATACAACTATTGAATCAATAAAGAAAATGATTACTAGCAAAGTTAAAGTCATTCGTGAAAATAAAATGACACTAGTTGAAAGTAATCAATTAACACTAGGAGATATTATTTACTTTGAGGCTGGAGACAATATTTATGCCGATGCAAGAGTTATTGAATCCAATAACTTAAAAGTAATGGAATCTATATTAACCGGCGAATCAAATACTATTGATAAAAATTATGAGCATATTTTCGATAAACCAACACCATTAGCTGAACGTGACAATATGGTTTATTCTGGTTGCTCAGTTGTATATGGTACAGGTAAAGCAATAGTTACAAACATTGGTATGAAAACTGAAATCGGTAAGATTGCTACTATGATAAAAGAAATAAAACCTGAAAAAACTTCTTTTCAAAAACAACTTTCTAAAATTGGGAAAATTATTTCAATCATTTGCACTGTAATTTGCTTATGTGTTTTAGTAATTGGATTTATTGAACTTGGTATAGGCCATCAATTTTCGAATTCTTCAAAAATAATTGAAGTTATTATGATTGCAATTAGCTTATTTGTAGCAGCAATTCCAGAAGGACTACCAATTGTTATCACAATTGCTATGTCTATTGGTATTAAAAATATGGCCAAACAAAATGCTATTGTTAAACAACAATCAGTAATTGAAGAATTGGGATGCGCTTCAGTTATATGTAGTGACAAAACAGGTACATTAACTGAAAATAAGATGACATTGGTTGATATATACAATTTGTCAAAAAATAAATTATTATCTAATTTACAATTAGCTGACAAAAATGATTGTTTAGATATATTAAAATATTCAGTTTTATGTACAAATGCTGAATATGATCTAGCTAAAAAAACAACAATAGGGGATCCTACTGAAACATGTTTACTAGTTGCATTAGAAAAATATTTTAAGATTAATAAAACAAAACTTGACATTGAATATAGACGATTATTTGAATTCCCTTTTGATTCAGAGCGCAAATTAATGAGTTGTGTTGTTCAACAAAATAATAAAAAAATCATTGTTGTTAAAGGTGCTATATCAGAACTTATAAAAATTTGTAAGTTAACAAAAAGTGAGATTGAAAAACTTGAATTTGCAAACTTTCAAATGTCTTCATCTGGTAAGAGAGTATTAGCTCTAGCCTATAAAGAGTTAGAAGGCAATAATTATAAAGATATTAAACAAGTTGAAAGTAACTTAAACATGTTAGGCTTGTTAGGCATTACTGATCCTATTAGAGAATCTGCAAAACTATCAGTGCAAAAATGTATCAATAGTGGTATTAAAGTTGTTATGATTACTGGTGATCAAATATTAACTGCCAAAAGTACAGCTAGTCAGTTAGGAATATATTCTGAAGGAGATTTAGCAATTACAGGAGCTGAATTGGATAAAATGTCAGATGCTGAATATTTAAAAAAGATTAACAACATAAGCATTTATGCCAGGGTATCCCCAGCTAATAAATTAAGAATTGTAAAAGCTTTTAGATCATTAAATCAAGTAGTCTCAATGACTGGTGATGGTGTTAATGATGCTCCAGCATTAAAAGAAGCTAATGTTGGTTGTGCAATGGGTATAACTGGGACAGATGTTTCTAAAAATGCTGCAGATATTGTTTTATTAGATGATAATTTTTCAACAATTGTTAATGCTATTAAAACAGGAAGAGGTATTTTTAAAAACATATTAAAAGTTATAAATTTTTTAGTTGCTGGAAATATAGCAGAATTTATAACAATAGTTGTTCTATTTATTATTGGTTTAATTATTCACACAAATACTAATTTTGCTCCTATTCAAATACTTTGAATTAATCTCATTACTGATTCATTACCAGCTATTGCTTTAGGATTTGAAAAAGTCAAAGATAATATTATGTTTGATAAACCTCGTAATAGTAGTACCAGTCTCTTTGCAAACAAATTATGATTGAAAATTTTATTAGAAAGTCTAATGCAAATAATTGTTTGTCTTTCAGTATATTTTATGACCTATTACTATTTCATCAATGTGGATTCTAATTTTGCTCAACAAACAGCTATGTCATTTGCATTTATTAGTATTGGTTTAGTTCAATTAATATGATCATATAGCTTGAAAAATAATGAATCAATATTTAAAAACAACATTTTTGACAATAAATATTTAAACTTATCTATTAGTATTTCTATTTTATTGCTATTTTTCGTTTTTCTAACACCTAAAGTAAATGAAGCATTTAATGTTATTAATATATATAAACTTGAATATAGTATTGATCTAATTCCTTTATATGCTGCTATTATTATTTTATTTACTCCACTTTGTTGGATGGAATTTGAAAAAATGATATTTAATAAAGTTAAATTAAATAAATAATTTATTTTAATTGATTATCAATATATTCTTGAAGAATATATTGTGCTGAAAGCTTATCTTTAATTTTCTTTATTTGACTATTTTTTAAATGCGATTGTTCTTTAAGAATTTCAGTCGTATTAAAAGTTGAATAACGTTCATCAAATAAAATTACTTTAGCATTTAAATTATCTTCTAATAATTTCTTAAATTTTAAAACTTCCTCTGCAGTTTTAGAAATACTTCCATTTAAATTAACGGGATGTCCCAAAATAATCTCTCCAACATTATAGTCAGCAATTTCTTTTTTTAACTTATTAATGGCAAACAAGTAATTGTTTTTAGGATAAGTAATAGTCAATCATGCTGATGCAATTTTATTAGTTGCATCTGTAATAGCTATTCCAATATTTTTCGTTCCAAAATCTATACCAAGTATACGCATATTATTTTTGTGGTTTATTTTTTTTCAATTCGTCAAGTTGTTTTTGATATTTAGATTTTTCTATTGGATCAGTAGAATTATTAACTTTAGTGATTAAATATATTATTAAGAAATTATAAGAGCGAATTGAAAAATTTTTAATCAAAATATTGATATCTTTGGTTGAGTAATTGAACAAACCATCTTCAACTTCATACATATATGTATTTAATTCATTAAGTGCTTGTTCATAATATAGTTTCTCATCATTTACTAAATCTTCTGATTGAATTTTGCTATCTATTGTGTCTTTTATTTTTTTATATAATTCTTTAGTTTTAATTTTAGTTTGATCATTAATAAATGTTTTATATAAACGATAAATTTTGTCTTGTCCTCGTGTTGTTAACATTTTATTAATATTTATTCTTTGAGAGATATATTCAAACATAGCTGGATTTGCTAAAATCACTTTTAATATTTCAGCAATATAGTTTTGCATTTGTTTACGCATCATATCGATTTCACTAACTTTTTTAATTGGTTTATGAGTTGTAGTCTTGTTTGGTTTTCTATTAATAACATTAATTCCACCAGTTAATGATTTCTTATTTTTTTCAATATATTCTTGTAATTTTACCTTTAAACTTTCTTTAGATAATTTTGTTATTGATGAAATTAAATCAAGATGCATATCATGAAATAATGTATCTCCATATTCTGATAAATATTCCAATAAATTGTTTACACAATTTAATTTTTGATCATTAGAAATATCTTTTGGTAGTTCACATAAAATTTTAAATGTTAAATAATCAACACGATTTTTGATAATTTTATCAATGGCTTTATTACCATGGATTTTTAAAATTTCATCAGCATCTTTTTCAAAATAGCCTTCATAATTTACCACAGATACATTCAAACCATTTTCAAATAGTTGTTTACCAATTGATAAGTTTGCATCTTTTCCAGCATCATCATTATCAAAACTTAGAATTACATATTTTAAATTATTTAAAGTTTGTAATAGTGATATATGTTTAGAAGTTATTGCTGTTCCCATTGTCCCAACCACATTAGTATATCCGGCACGGGTATAGGCTATAACATCCATAAATCCTTCGCATATGATAAGAAAGTCTTTGTTTGAATTCTTAATATTGTGAAAGTTATAAAGGATTTCTCCTTTTTTAAATATTTTTGTCTCTTTTGTATTTGAATACTTGCTATCTAACTTACCGGTTCAATCTCTTCCACTAAAACCAACTAAATTGTTATTTTCATCATAAATAGGAAAAGTAATACGATTAGTTAAAAAAGCAATTGTAGAATTATCATTCGCTTCAGTAACAATACCTGCATCAAATAGTTCTTGTAAATTAAATACTTTGTTTTTTGGTAAATTCTTACCAAACATTTCATTTTTATTAGTTAGCCAATCGATTATTTTATATTTATCATTGATTGCATAACCAATAGAAAATTTTTTAATTATTTCATCATTTAAGCCACGCTTTTTTAAATAATCTAGTACTTGTTTATTTTCATCATTGTAAAGTAAACCAATATAAAAATCATTAACACGCTCGTTGGCTTCAACCAACCTTTTACCAGCCTCTGATAATGATTTAGTATTTTTACTTGCAAAATTAAAACCATTTAAATCATAGTTAATTATTTCAGCAACTTTTTTAACAGCATCTAAATATGTAATTCTCTCATACTTAGATACAAAACTAAAAACATCACCTTTTGCATCACAAACAAAACATTTTCAAATTTTTTTCTTTGGTGAAATTGAAAGGGAAGGATGTGTATCAGGATGGAATGGACATAATCCAAAATAACTAGATCCTTTTTTCTTTAATGAGATATAGTGAGAAATAACGTCTACAATGTTGGCACTATTTCTAATATCTTCAATTAAATCTGTAAGACTAGTATTTTTGATCATTTAGTTATATTTTATTTTTATCCAAGAATTGGATAATATTAGAAATCTTAATTCTCTCTTGTTTCATTGTATCACGATTTCTTATTGTTACACATTTATCATTTAATGAATCATAATCAAATGTTATACAGTAAGGTGTACCAATTGCATCTTGACGACGATATCTTTTACCAATTGAACCACTTGTATCAAATATAGCAGAAATATTTTTTTCAATAATGTCATTAAATATCTTTAATGCGTCTTTTTGTAATTTATTAACAAGTGGCAAAATAGCGACTTTATAAGGAGCAAGATCATAAGTTAAATGCATTACTACTCTTGAATCATTGTCTTTTAAAGTTTGTTCTTCATATGCATCGCAGCAAATTGCATAGAATAATCTTTCTACACCCAATGATGGTTCAATTACATAAGGAATAATTTTCTTATTAGTTTGTTCATCAAGATACCAAATGTTGCTCTTTGAAGTATTTGCATGGCATTTTAAATCATAATCACGACGATTAGCTATTCCCCATAATTCACTAAAACCATGAGGGAATTTATATTCGATGTCTACAGTACGTGAAGAATAGTGTGATAAATCATTCTTACTATGTTCTTTTAATCTCCAATTTTTAGAATTTAGATGAATAATATTTTTTATAAAATATTGGATTTTATCTAATTGTTCATTAAACAAAGAATCAGCCTCTTCAGGGAAAGTGAAATATTCACATTCCATTTGTTCAAATTCCCTTGTTCGGAAAATAAAATTTCCTGGAGTAATCTCATTTCTAAATGCTTTACCTATTTGGCAAATACTAAATGGTAATTTCATTCTTGATGTTCTTTGAACATTCATAAAGTTAGTAAATATACCTTGTGCGGTTTCCGGTCTTAAATATGCTTCATTTTTTTCATCACAAATGACACCAAGATATGTTTTGAACATTAAATTAAAATTTCTAATGCCTGTTCAATCTTGTTTACCACAGATTGGACATTTAATATGATTTTCATTTATTATTTTTTCAATTTCATTATATGGAGTATTCTCAGAAACTGAAATTTTTGTTGCTGATTCAATTAGTTTATCAGCACGAAAACGATTATGACAACTTTTACAATCAATTAATGGATCATTAAAATTTTTTAAATGACCGCTAGCTTGTCATACAGTTGGATTTAAAATAATACTACTATCAATACCAACAGCATTAGGTTGGGTAGTTACATATTCTCTTCATCAAAGGTTTTTAATATTTTGTTTTAATAAAACACCTAATGGACCATAATCTCACCCATTTGCTATACCACCATAAATTTCAGAGCAAGGATATACAAATCCATAATTTTTTAAATGATTAACTATTATTTCTTGTTTTAAATCTTTCATAGACTACCGTTTATTATATATATATGGTATAGTAAATAATTTTTGTGTTCAAAATTATTTATATAATCTTTTTCTAAAGATTATATACTATTAGCAATGTCATTATATTTAATTATCAAAGAGTTACGATTTAAAAATAAGAAAACTAAGACTTATACATTTTTATGTCCATGAACGGAATTTGTTAATAAATATGCATATAATCTTACACAAATAAGAGATGATTTATTAGTTAGCAAGAAGGCTAATTATTATTTGTATGTCAAACAAATTAGTAAATTAGATTATGACTTATTAAATCTAGTTAGATTCTCAATCAATAATGATTTAAACTTTTCTAAGATATTCCTTGAGAACTATTTTAATAGGAATGCTTTTAAGATTAAAATTAATTTCATTAACTAGATCTATGACAAAAGATAAATTACCAAACCCTAATCTTATCCATCCGGTTAAAAACCATTATGATGTTATTTATCCTAAAAATGTAAATACTAGTAAAAGAATTAGTATAGGAGACTTTACATATATAAGTGAATCAAGCTTTAAAAATAATGTCATAGGCAACTATGGTTATTCTAATGATAAATTGATTATTGGAAAATTCTGTCAAATTGGTAAAAATGTTAGATTTTTATTAAATGATGTCAATCATGAAATGAATTGCATTTCAACTTTCCCATTTTATATTTTTGATGATTGAAATGAATCAAGACCCAATAATAAAGCATTTGTTCATAAAGGCAACATTATTATTGGTAATGATGTCTGAATTGGTCAAAATGTTACTATTTTACCTGGAATTAAAATTGGTAATGGGGCAATTATTGGAGCAAATAGTACTGTTGGTTCAAATATCCCTGATTATGCAATTGCTGTTGGTAACCCTTGTAAAATCATTAAATATAGATTTAGCAAGAAAATCATTAATGAACTAAATAATATTAAATGATGGGATTTAAAACTTGAAAAAATTAAAAAAATAACGCATTTATTAAAAAGTTCAAATATTTCAGAAGCAATTAATAAAATAAAAAGATATTTAAACTCTTAATATAATAATATTTACATATGAAAATCACTGATATCAAAAAAGAAAATAACAAAGTCATTTTTACAATCCAACCAGATTCAAAGAATTGAGTTGATGAATTATCTAAAACTAAGAAGAGATTAGCAAAAAACATTGCTATTCCAGGATTTAGAAAAGGCCATGCACCACAAAAGGTAATTGATCAATCAATTACAATTAATCAAGTAATATCTTCTACACTTGATAAATTTATTAATGAAATTGCAAATAAATTTATTAAAGAAGAGGCTCATAAGCATGAAGATATTATTGTTGGTTCATTAAAGGTTGATTTAAAAACAGTTAATGATAGCAATATCACATTATCTTTTATTTTTGAAAAACAACCAACTATTGAATTAAATGGTTATGATAAGATTGATTTTGATTATCAAGAGCCAACAGCAAGTGAAAAAGAAATTACTGCTGAATTAAAAAATGCTATTAAAAATGATTTAATGTTATCAGCAAAAGAAGATGACACAATAGCTAAAGCTGATATGGTAAAGTTTGATTTTGAAGGTTTTATTGATGGCAAACCTATTGAAGGTGGTGAAGCTAAAGATTATCAATTGGAGATTGGTTCAGGTCAATTTATTTCTGGTTTTGAAGAACAAATGGTTGGATTAAAAAAGGGAGCTAAAAAAACTATTGAAGTTGTTTTTCCAAAAGATTATCCTGCTGAGGAATACCGTAATAAAAAAGCAAATTTCAATTTGTTAATTAAAGATATAAGTAAAATTACTTACCCTAAATTAGATAAAGCTTATTTATCAAAGTTTAATCTTCAAAATGTAGAAACCGAGGAACAATTTAAAAACTATTTCAAAAATGAAATTATAAAAGTTAAGAAATCAATGAAATTCCAAGAATTAATGAAAACCGTTAATGATTTTGTTATGAAGAATATCAAATATGATTATCTTCCTAATTATTACATTGATGCTGAAGTTGATGCCCGCAAACAAAACTATATACAGCAAGCAAAAAACCAGTTTAATAAAAAACTTGAAGATGCAATTGTTGATTTAGGTTTCAAATCTATGGATGATTTTAATAAAAAAATTCATCAACAAGCAATTGATGCTATCAAATTCAATATTGGAATGAATAAATTAATTAAGCAATTGGGTGTTAAAGTTACTCAACAAGATATAGAAAAAGAAATAATTGATTCATCAAAAAAATTAAACGTTGATGTTAATGAATTATTGAAAAATCAATCAATTTTGAATAGCATTGGACAATATTTGCTAAATGATAGAATTGTTACAAAACTTTTAGAGTTAAATAAGAAAAATTCTAAAGTTAATAAATAATTAATATTTAAATAAAGTTTCTAATTTAATTCCAAGATTTATATCAATATATTCTTTTAAAAGTTTAATTGCAAAATCAAAACTAGGAGCAAATGCTCCAGTTTTCTTATATTCATTATTAAATAAATAATGAAATAATTTTGTCTCTTCTAAAGTGTAGGCTTTTTCGACTTTTGGATCATAATGAATATTACAAACCATACCATGTTTTTTAAAGCTAATTGTTTTTAGCATCCTTGATCCACAAACAATACATTTGTTAACTTCCAATGTAATACCATTTAGAATGCAAAACTTTTGCATAATAATTAAATTTAATTGTTTTAATGAGTATTCATTTTTTAAAATTAAATCTAAAAGTTTCGTTCAAAAAATAAAATTTATCTTACCATTTGTATTTGTTTTATTAATACACTCGCAAAGCAAATTAAATGGCTCGATATTAGATAGTCTTCAATCCATTTGTTTTATAGCATGACATTTTTTTAAACGACTTAATTTATTTTCAGTTCGTGACATAAATATTTCACATTCGCAATAGTTCCCTAAAAATAAATTACGACCATTTTTACTAGTTATTTTCCTACTACCTAATGAAATAAATGAAATTAGTCAACCATTTTCATCTAAAATAGTGACTATTTCATCATTTAATTGATAATTATTTTTTTTAACAATGTAGCCTTTAATAATTTGTTCAGACATTAGATATAGCCACCATCTTTTAATATAGATTCATTATCTCTTCAATCTCTCTTAATAACAACATATAAATGAAGAACGATCTTACAATCATAAAAATTATTTAATTTCATTCTTGC
>Ga0256407_10011159_pt1 | contig 12479 bp, 11 predicted proteins | sample RumenRJG_04DNA_FD_193489 | JGI IMG/M metagenome (GOLD analysis project Ga0256407, IMG submission 193489) | Bovine rumen microbial communities from Lethbridge, Alberta, Canada - RJG_04 | ecosystem: Host-associated > Mammals > Digestive system > Stomach > Rumen | place: Canada: Alberta... | reverse complement strand
TGGAGTTTTTCAGACCATAACGCAAATGACCGGCATTTCTCCAGACAGTCAATCCGCTGATTATCAGATACGAAATTTGCTCAAGGGGTCATTTTTATGTTAATTTTATAAAATACTAACATTTTTTAAATCATAAAAAGGGGTATTTTTGGGGCTGCATGGGGCGTTTTTTTGGAGCCTTGAGAGGCAGTTTTGGGTCAATCGTCCAGATGGCTGATGGAGGCATTCTCGCCAATTCCGTGTGGCGGCGGAAAGGAGGCGGCGGGTCGCTGCTGGGCGGGGCAGGTGGAAAGGGGGCGGCGGTCGCTGCTGTGCGGGGCAGGTGTTTCGTGCAGCGGAGCGCGACAGTGGGTCAGACCCTCTGTTGCCAGTTCTGGCACAGCAGGGTCAGACCCCCTGTCGCACCGGCAAACCGAAGGGACAGCAGGGGGGGCGGAAAGGGGGCTTCGGGTCGCTGCTGTGCGGGGCAGGTGTTTCGTGCAGCGGAGCGCGACAGTGGGTCAGACCCTCTGTTGCCAGTTCTGGCACAGAAGGGTCAGACCCCCTGTCGCACCGACAAACCGAACGGACATCAGGGTGGCGGAACGTGGCAGCACAGCGGCGACATGGGGAAGGCGTAGCGGCGGAAAGGGGGTGGGAAGGGGTCTGACCCGATGTGCCACCGAGCAAAGCGAGGCTGGCAACAGCGGGGCTGACCCCCTATCGCACCATTAACACATGCAGACTCACCACCGCAAAGGTGGCAAAAGAAATCGAAAAATTATGACTTATGAATTGAAAAAATTTTGCTTATTCGCATACCTTGTACTAACTTTGCGGCATCAATAATTCGCAAAGCAATGATGACTGACCTGAAAAAGATAGTATTCGCTACCAACAATGCCCATAAGTTGGAGGAACTGCGCCAAATCATGGGCGGACACTACCAGGTACTGAGCCTGGCCGACATCGACTGTCACGAGGAGATTCCCGAGACAGCCTCCACCATCGAGGGCAACGCGCGTCTCAAGGCCGAGTATGTCAAGCAACATTATGGCTACGACTGCTTCAGCGACGACACGGGTCTTGAAATTGACGCCCTGGGCGGCGAGCCGGGTGTGATGAGCGCACGCTATGGCGGCGTGGCTCACGACAGCGAGCGCAACATCGACAAGGTGCTGCGTCTGATGTCCGATGTGCCCCTGGAGCAGCGCACCGCCCACTTCCGCACTGCCATCTGCCTGATCAAGGACGGCGAGGAGCATCTGTTTGAGGGTCGTGTGGATGGCCGCATCCTCACCGAGCGCCACGGCACGGGAGGCTTCGGCTACGACAGTATCTTCCAGCCTAATGAGGGTGACGGCAGCACGTTTGCCCAGATGACCCCTGAGCAAAAGAACGCCATGAGCCATCGTGGCCGTGCTGTGGCCGCACTCACTCAATTTCTTACGACCGACAACGAAATATAGTTTATAGCCTTTTATAGTTTAAAGTTTAAAGTTTATAGTTTATAGTTGCGGCAGCTATGCGCTAACTAACTAACAACTAACAACTAAAATCTAACAACTAACAAATGAGAATACTGACAGGCATAATGATAGCCGTTATGGCGGCAGTGTCCTGCCCAGCACAAGTGTGCATCGACGGTCGCACAATGGCCCACGACAGTGGCACTGGCGTGTGGCTGTGCAGTGTGCCACAAGCCTGGTTTGGCACCGACCACCTGGCCAAGGTGACGATAGCCCCCGGGTCGCAGTGGAGTGATGTTGAGATTGATGGCATCCCGGTCACGGCAGATGGCACCGAGGTCACCTTTGCAGCCCTGGACGGCACCACGTCGCACACGCTGCATGCCATGGCCGACGGCCAGCCCATCGATGCCACACTGCAATTCAGCTCACTGCCTGTGCTTGAAGTCACTGCCCCGCTGAGCAAGGAATATCGTCACGGGACGTTCGTGCTGCATCATCCCGACAGTGTCGATGCCATCGCACTGCAGGGGCGCATCAAGTGGCGCGGCCGCACCACGCTGATGGACAACCGCCACAAGCGCAACTTTCACATCAAGCTTGAGGACGAGCATGGCGAGAAGCTGAACATGAAGCTGCTGGGCATGCGCGACGACAACAGCTGGCTGCTCGACGGCGGTCAGACCGACCTGAGCCGAATCCGCAACCATGTGGCGCACGAGCTGTGGCTGGATATGGCGGCCAAACCCTACTATGCCGACCGTGAGCCCAAGGCCCGCGCCGCCGTGCGCGGCGAGCTCATCGAGCTGGTGGTCAACGGCCAGTATGAAGGCATCTACACCCTGAGCGAGGCCATGGACCGCAAGCAGCTGCGACTGGCCAAGTATGAAACCGACAGTGCCGGCAAGCACACCATCCACGGCCAGCTGTGGAAAGCTGTGTACTATGGCAAGGGCACTAACTTCTCGGGTGTGACAGAGGTCAACAACCTGTCGGAGTCGTGGAACGGCTTTGAGACCAAATATCCCGAGCTGGAGGAGGTGTCGCCCACCGACTACACCATCCTGTATGACGCAGTGAAATTTGCCGCCACGGCATACGACTACTACTGGCGCCGTCAAGCCAAAGACTACTATGACCTGCCCGTGATGCGTGATTACCTGATTTTTGCCAACGTGCTGCTTGCCATCGACAACACGTCGAAAAACATCTACTGGGCTGTGTATGACGGAAAAGAGGACAAGAAAATCACCCTGGCCGTGTGGGACTTGGACTGCACCGTAGGGCAGGACTGGACCAACACACCCTTCCGTCCCGAGAACCGTGTGGGTCCCGAAGCCAAATGGTCGTCGGGCAACAACATGCTGGGCCGCTTGAACGTGCTCATCAACGACTTTCACGAGGATGTAATCAACCACTACCACGAGCTGCGCCGCGGTCCACTGCACACCGACTCGCTCATTGCACGGTATCACTCGCACATCGACTGCCTGATTGATGCCGGTGCAGCCGCCAGAGAGAGCGCACGATGGAGCGGTGACAGTGACCTGGGAGGTCAGCAACTCGACTGGGAGGCCGAGAAAGACTATATCGCCGACTGGTTCAGACGCCGGATGCACCACCTGGACACCACCACATTTGCCCTGGCCGGTGTGGACGATGTCACCGAACCGGTCAGTGCAGCCAGCGGCACGACCTACAACCTGATGGGACAGCCGATGCCCAGCGACCGCCCGTTGCCGCCAGGCATCTATGTGCGCAACGGACAGAAATTTGTGGTGCGATGACCCACCTAAAATGCCCAAATACACAATATTTTAGCAAAAAAATAGTTATATTACAACTATGAGACTAAAATTCATTATCACCACGACACTGGTCTGTCTGTTGTCGATGACCGCAACAGCCCAAATCACCCTGGACAGTCGCCGCGTCATTCTGGACAGCCGCACCGGCAACTGGCTGTGCTCAGTGCCTGAGAGCACGTTCGGCACCGACTTCACGGCCACCTTCAATACGAGCGAGCCCTGGACCGACATCACCATCGACGGCGACACGGTGGTTCCAGGCACGAGCTACACCTTTGCCAACGTGGCCGGCGACAGAGGCTACACACTGGTGGCCCATCAGGGCGACAGTGTCACCATACAGGGAAAAATCTACTTTACATTCTATCCCATCTTTGAGTTCAACGGCACGTTCAACGATGACTACCAGGTGACTGACGTTATTGCCAATCTGCCCCAAAGCCAAGGTCCGACAACGATGTTCAGCAAGGTCAAGCATCGTGGTGCCAGCACCAACGGTCCCTCACGGCTCAAGCGCAACTATCACATCAAGTTTCTCACTCCCGACTCCAACAAGATGGACCGCAAATTCTTCGGGCTGCGCAACGACAACAGTTGGATATTGGATGCCGGGCAAGTGGACTTGCTGCGCATACGCAACCGCGTCAGCACCGAGCTGTGGCTGGACATGTGCCGACAGCCCTACTATGCCGACCGCGAGCCTAAAGCCCTGCTGGGAGTGCGTGGCGACTTTATCGAGCTGTTTCTCAACGGCAGCTACAACGGCATCTATGCCCTGACCGAGGCCATGGACCGCAAGCAGATGAAGCTGGCCAAGTATGAAGAGCCCGACAGTGTCAACCCCGGCAAGTTTCATGGCATGCTGTGGAAAGCCAAAGTGAGCGACAAGATAGCGCGCATGAACGGTTACTATGGCTACAACAACACCAAGGAGATGTGGGGAGGATTTGAAGTCAAATATCCCGACCCGGACGATGTCATGCCCACACAATATCGCACCCTGTCAAACGCCGTGAAGTTTGTAGTCAACAGCAGTAACGCCAACTTCTGCGCCCAGGTGGGGCAATACTTTGACATCCCGGTGATCATGGACTACTGGATTTTTATCAACGCCGTCATGGGTGTTGACAGTGGCATCAAGAACATCTATTGGGGTGTGTATGACCAGACCTTGGACAAGAAAATCACCCTTGCAGCCTGGGATTTGGACTGCACCTTCGGGCAAAACTGGACCAACTCGCCGGTTCATCCCGAGAGCACCGGCCCGACAAGGCTGTTGGGCACGTTCAACAATCTGCTGCTGCGCCTGCACGAGCTGAATCCCGACAGCTTCTCGGTCAAGGCTGTGGAGCGCTATCGCCTGCTGCGTCAGGACATCCTGAGCGAGGACAGCCTGAAGAACCGTTTTCGCAATCGCCTTGCTCCGTTGCGCAAGGCAGGTGCGCTGGCACGCGAGACCGAGCGATGGACAATGTCGAGCGACATTTCGAGGCAACCTCTCGACTTTGAGGCCGAGCTCGCATTTATCGAAGACTGGATTGACCAGCACATGACGTTCCTTGACAACACACGTTTCAGCCCCTACATCATGGGCGACTGCAACCGCGATGGAGTGGTCGACATCAGCGATGTCAATCTGTGCATCAATGAGATACTGAAAGGCAGCAGCCCAGTGTGGTATGAGGACATGAACCACGACGGAATAATCGACGTTGTCGACATTAATGCCATCATCAACATCATCCTGGGCAAGAACAAAGGCAATAACCAAGCATCTGCTAACCCCTAGAGAATCATGAACATCAACATTTTTCACGTCGTTTCGAACAAGTACTGGGGTGGTCCCGAAGAGTATGCCTACGAGATGGTGTCGCGCTTGCGCAACGACGCACGCTTCTATGCCGAGGTGGTGTGCAAGAAAAATGAACCGGTGCTACTGCACTTCCGCCGTCTGGAGATTCCCATCTCCATCCTTCCCCTGAAGGGAGTCACCGACCTGGACAGCCCCACTCGCCTGGCCCGCCTGCTGCGCAAGGGCCATAACATCGTGCATGTTCACACGTTCCGCGATGCTTTCACCGCCGTGATGGCGCGACGCATCAGTGAGAACCGCAATACCCGGGTCATCATGACGGTGCATGGCATCTGCCGGCCCAAGAGCAACTATCTGTACCGCAAACTCTATCAGTCGATTGACAAGATGGTGTTTGTCTCGCACCGCGCCTATGACGAGTGGATGAGCCATGCGCGAGGTTTCAAGCCCGAACGTGCCTGCATCATTCGCGACAGTGTCATGGACAATCCCCTGGCATCGCCGGCACCCAACCTGCGCGAGAAACTGAACATCTCACCCGACAAGACCCTGATTATGTTCCACGGTCGCCTCACGCCCGAGAAAGGCATCGATGTGCTGCTGCAGGCCATCACCCGTCTGGACAAGGACAAGTATCATCTGGCAGTCATCGGCGAAGGAAAACCTAAATTTGTGTCTCAGCTCAAGAGCTTCATTGTCGAGCACCAGCTGCTGCACAACGTGTCGCTCATGGGATTTCAAGAAGACATGGCGCACATCATCCAGCAGTGCGACATGGGCGTGTTGCCCTCGGTCGAGCCCGAGGCCCTGGGCATCGTCAACCTCGAATACATGATGCAAGGCAAGCCGCACATCACCACCAACAATGGCGCGCAGGTCGAGTATGTCACCGACCAGCGCAACGCCCTGCTCGTTGCGCCCAGCGACCCCGACGCTCTGGCTCAGGCCATAGAGCAGCTGCTGGACCAGCCCGACAAACGGCTGCAGATGGGCATGCAAGCCAAGGAAGACTTTGACCGCATGCTCAACTACGACATTTTCTACGACAAGATGACCACGCTATACAACGAGATACTCACCACCAAGAAGTCAAAAAAATGAAATTCACAACCCTTGCACTGATGTGCTGCATAGCACTGGCCAGCTGCAACGGTGCCAATGCCAACAAACAACAGGCACCACAACAGGTGACACAGGACAAGCAAGCGGCACAGGACAAGCAGGACAAACAGTCGGAACAATACATACGCCAACGGCTCACCGACATCTATGCCGAGGCATTCAGAGACAAGGAGCACGACCTGATGGCACTTGATGCCAAGTTTATGTCGCAAGAATACAATCAATTGCAAAACCGGGCCATGGCAATAGCCGAGAAAAACAACGACATGGTCATCGACGCTGACCACTGGGTGCAAGGACAGGACTGGACTTATCCCACGATAGACATCAAGCGCATCGACAACATCACCAACACCACAGCCACCGCTCATGTCATCATCACCACCCACATGCCCGGCTGCGACAGTCAGCAAACCGAACTGACTCTGCCGCTTGTCTATGAGCGAGGCGACTGGTTTATCGACAACATGCAGCAATACTACGAGGGAGAGTTGCTCGATGAGAAAGCATGGTATAAAGACTATGTCGAGCACAGCAAATAATAGCCATGAGAGCTAATCTGCTAGTTTACACCCTGCTATTGCTGGTCACGGCAGCATGGAGCAAAGCTGCCGCACAAGATCATGACCTGCAGCCATTCAATCCCGACTCGGTGTTCACACTGTCGGCAACCGACATCGAACACGATCGTATCGAGGCCAACCGGCTCATTGCCGGCACATGGCAGTATGACAAACCCAGCGTCAACGCTCAAGGCACCAGTGTGCTGGGAAAGTTGGGAAAACCACTGGCAAAGAGCAAACTCAAGAAAAAACTCGACAAGGCATTCAAGAAACTCAAAATCAACAAGCGGTGGAACCAACTAACACTGACCGAAGACGGACAGTGGACCATGATTGTGGCCGGAAAGGACCTGAACGGAAAATATAGCTACAGCCCCAGCAAAGGCACCATCACCCTCAAGTGGCTGGCCATATCGCTCACCGCACACGTCAAACATGATGGAAAACACCTGCACCTGTACTTCGATGCCGACCGCCTGCTCACACTGCTGCGTCTGCTCAGTGGACTGAGCAACAGCGACACGCTCAAGGCACTGGCCTTCTTGAGCGATAACTACAGTGATGTGCAAGTGGGTTTTGAACTCAAACCGAAAAAATAAGATGAAAAAAACGCACCTGTTCTGCTTGATTTGTCTCGCATTGCTGCTGTTGAGCAGCTGCACCGACAGTGACTTCACCATCGAGGGACAAATCGACGGCACCCCCGACCAAGCCATCACCATAGCCTATAACGGAGACAACGGAAACATCATCGAGCGAGTCATGCTCACCGAGGGAAACCGATTCAGCTTCAAGGGCGACAGCGACGACTACACATTGCTATGGATTTGGGACGCTCAGGGACAACTCATCGCACAGATGGTGGTGCGCGACGGCGACCAGCTCACCGTCAAGAGCGACGGCCTGCGGCTGCCCACACTCGACATCACCGGCAACGACATCACCCGGCAATGGATGAAGTTTCGCAAAGACAACATCAACACTTTTGATAGCAGCGACAAAAATGCCATCGACCGCCTCATCGAACAACAAATCGCACAACATCCCGACCAGCTGCTGTCCACTGTGCTGCTTGTGGCTGAATACAATCAGCTGGACAACGCCGAAAAGGTCAAACCGCTGCTGCAGTCACTTCACCCCGATGTACGCTCCGACCGACTGGTCAGCACAGTCGAATATATCATTGACCATCACAAAAAAAACACTACCATCATCGGTCCGCTCACCCTCTATTGGCATAACCACGGCATCGAAAACCTCAATGTGCTGGGTCAACACTATGTGTTGTTCTTCTGGTCGCGGCGCGATGCTGACCGCAAGTCGTGCATCGACTCACTAGTGTCCTGGTCACGCCAGCATGGCGACAAACTGATGGTTGCCGACATACTGGTCGACACCGACACCACACAGTGGAGCCACACACTGAAAAGTGATGCAGCCAGCTGGACACACTGGTGGGCACCAGGGGGCATCATGGATCCCGCGTTGCAAGACATCAACATCGGCCATACACCGCTATTCATTGTCACCGACTCGACAGCCCACATCACACAGATAACCAGCGACCCCGCTCAGCTTAAATTGAAGTAGTGAAGTAGTGGGGTAGTGGAGTAGTGCAACTGTTGCTATTTCACCTACGAAATTTGTGTCAATAATCCTGTCAATTGTTGTTGATAAGTTGACAACAAAATTTGAAAAATTAATTTGCCAAATTTGACTGGACGTCCAAATAAACAAAAACACCGCACTGCCAAAAAGTTAGCAAAAAACTCTTCATGTATTTTTCACATACTTTTTGTGGACTATCAACACTCCATGTGCAGACTTTTTATTAACTTTGCAGGTTGTAAACAGGTTGTTAATAATATATACAATCGCCAATAAATGAATGCTTTAGATTGTTAATATCAATTCAAATTTCGGTCTGTCTGCGACTAACAACTAATTTCGCAAGCATTAAGCCGAAAAGTTATTGTCACAATTAACAACTCTTCTACTACTAATAAATAATTTTTTAAAACATTAAAAATAAAATAATAATATTATGAATGTTGATAAAGGCTATGTCGATGCGCCCATCGACGAGCATCTGGACTTGCGCAGCGAGATATTGCGTCTCAAACAGGAACGCAATGCAGTGATCATGGCGCATTACTACCAGCGTCAGGAGATACAGGAGCTGGCCGACCACATCGGCGACAGTCTGGCTCTGGCACAACTGGCAGCTAAGACCGATGCCCAAGTTATCGTCCTGTGTGGTGTGCACTTCATGGGCGAGACGGCCAAGATTTTGTGCCCCGACAAGACCGTCATTGTGCCCGACCTGAGCGCCGGATGTTCGTTGGCCGACAGTTGTCCGGCCGATGAGTTTGAGGCGTTTGTCAAGGCTCATCCAGGGCACACTGTGGTGAGCTATGTCAACACCAGTGCGGCCGTCAAGGCACTGACCGATGTCGTTGTCACCTCGTCCAATGCCAAGCAGATTGTCGAGAGTCTGCCCGAGGATGAGCCCATCATCTTCGGCCCCGACCGTAATCTGGGTAACTACATCAACAGTATCACCGGGCGCAAGATGCTGCTGTGGGACGGAGCATGCCACGTGCATGAGCAGTTCTCGGTGCAGAAGCTCATGGACTTGCGCAAGCAGCACCGTCATGCCCGGGTGCTGGTGCATCCCGAGTGTCCCAAGCCCATCCGTCTGGTTGCCGACAAGGTGGGCAGCACGCAAGCTCTGCTCAACTATGCCATCGACAACGACGCACGCGAGTTCATAGTGTGCACCGAGAGTGGCATCCTCTTCCAGATGCAGCGCCAGTGTCCCGACAAGACATTCATCCCCGCTCCGCCCGAGGACGGCACATGTGCCTGCAACGAATGCAACTTCATGAAGCTGATCACCATCGAGAAGCTCTACAACTCGTTGCGCTACATGCAGCCGACCATCGAGGTCGACCCGGCCATAGCCGAGCGTGCGGTGCGGCCCATTGAGCGCATGCTCGACATAAGCAAACAATTAGGTATAATCAAATAAATGGGACTATTGTATTAATGAAACAAGCACTCACATTATTATTAATAACATTATTATCTGCTACTGTCATGGCTCAGAATGTTTATGATTTCACGGTCAAGGACCGCAAGGGCAACGATGTGTCGTTGGCCAACTACAAGGGCAAGGTACTGCTCATCGTCAACACTGCCACACGTTGTGGCTTCACTCCGCAATATGAGGAGCTGGAGGCACTCTACAAGGCCTACAAGGATCGTGGGCTGGAGATTCTTGACTTCCCCTGCAACCAGTTCGGGCAGCAAGCTCCGGGCAGTGAGGACGAGATTCATGAGTTCTGCCAGCTGAACTATGGCACCGAATTTCCGCAGTTCAAGAAGATTGAGGTTAATGGCGAGAATGAGTCTCCGTTGTTCACCTATCTCAAGGCCCAGAAAGGCTTTGCCGGCTTTGACCTCAACCACAAGATTGGCAAGCTGCTGCACGACATGCTGCTCAAGGCCGACCCTGATTATGCCAGCAAGCCCGACATCAAGTGGAACTTCACCAAGTTTTTGGTCAACCAGCAGGGCGAGGTGATAGCACGCTACGAGCCTACGCATGACATCAAGCTCATCGAGGCCGACATCCAGTCACTGCTCAAGTGACAGAATAGTTTATAGTTAAAAGTTAACAGTTTATAGTTCCGGTTCGCTGTCCTGACCAGAAACCTGGAACTATAAACTTTTATTTTTTAACTATAAACTATAAACTGTTCAGCGATTCCGCGTTTCCCCTCCCCTTTGCTAGAGGCTGCTGAAAAAGTAATAAACCGCGAATTACGCGAATAAAACGTGAACCTTTAGCTCGCAACCGAACGGGCGCAATTTTCTTAAATATAATTTGAAATATTACGGAATTTGCAGATAGTTTATTTAAATTTAGGTTTGAATATAACCATCGTGAAGCAAATCAATTATTTGCCTGTACTTTTTCAGCGGCCTCGCCAAAGGGGAGGGGTCAGGTGTGGGGTTTGGATGCAGCAATAATTATAAGAATGTGTCAAACCTTGCTCGTTTCAAACCCCACCCCCAGCCCCTCCCCTTTGAGAAAGGGGAGGGGAGCTTGGGGATACACGCCCGGCTGAGGGAAACCCCACCCCAGCCCCTCCCCTTTCTCAAAGGGGAGGGGAGGGTTGCTGGAACCCATCGCTGAATAAATACTGACCAAAAACCTGGAACTGTTAACTGTTAATTATAAACTATAAACTATTCAGGTGTCGGGCGTAGATGCGGCAGGCACAAGCTATGAGCACTGGGCAGGGGCGTGAACGGTAGTAGTCGGCGGTGCGTTCGCTGGGGCGAGGTGGGTCAATCTGGCCGCTGCGCAGGCCCAGCAGCTCGGCACAGATGAGCGAGTCGTTCTCAGCCTTGAACTCGGCGGCAAGCTGTTGCACCAGGGCATAGTTGCGTGCGCGGGCATCCAGGTCGCCTGTTGCTGCGCCACATTCCAGGCCGGCCAGCATCGCCAGCCCCGAGACGGCCCCGCAGGTGAGCCGCAGTCGGCCCATGCCACCGCCAAACGAGGCCGCCATGCGCATGGCGGTGTCGAGGTCGGCATCAGGAAATAGGTCGGCAAACGCCGCCACCACGCTCTGGGCGCAGTTCAGCCCGGTAAGGAAGTTGTTGCGTCCGCGCTCACCGCGCTCGTCCACGTCGACGCGGGCTTCGGGTTTGAAATCTAAATGGTTCATATTTAATCTTGAATTGTTAACTGGTCGTGGGTCATGCGCTGCATGTACTGCTGGATGATGGCCTTCAGGAATTGTTCCATCTGTGCTTGTTGCTCGGGCATGGTGCCCATCAAGTTCTGCTTCATCAAGCGGTCGTCCAGACGATAGAACCCGGTGGTCTTGTTGCCGTCAAACTGTAGCACCCAGCCACCTTGCACCAGCTGGTAGATGCCGTTGAGGTAGTTCACTGCCCAGGTCTGCAGGGCCGGTGTGTTGAGCACATCTTTACCGAAGGCGATATAGGGTTTTGGATAGCCCAGCAGCGACATGAGTGTGGGCAGGATGTCGATTTGTTGCGCCACTTTATTTTCCATGCCAGGTTGAATCAACTCACCACTGGGGTCATAGATGATGATGGGCGAGGCAAATCCACCCAAGTCGGTCTGATACTCGGGATGGTCGCTCATGTTGGTATGGTCGCTGGTGAGCACAAAGATGGTGTTTTTGAACCACGGCTGGCGGCTGGCCTGCTCGAAGAAGCGGCCCAGCGCCATGTCGGTGTAGCGGATGCACTTGTGTATGGGCAGTGGCCCCTCGGCAAACTGTGACTTGTACTGGTCGGGGATGACAAAGGGGTGATGCGACGAGGCGGTGAACACAGCGGTCATGAACGGCTCGTGCATTTCATTCATCTTGGCGCAATAGAATTGCAGGAACGGCTCGTCCCAGATAGCCCAGGTGCCGTCGAAGTCGCGGTCGCCGCCGAAGCGCGAGTCCTGGTTAAATTCGGTGCGGCCATAGTAGTGCTGGAATCCCGTGCTGCGGGCAAAGGCCTGGAAGCCCATGCTGCCGTTCTGGGCACCGTGGAAGAAGGCTGTCTCATAGCCCTCGTCGCCCAGCAGCCGTGCGATGCCGCTCACATGGTTCATCGATGCCGGTGTGAGGAAGAACGGCTCGACAAACATTGGTATGCTCGACAGGATGGATGGCATGCCATCGATGCTCTT
>Ga0256407_10011156_pt1 | contig 12481 bp, 36 predicted proteins | sample RumenRJG_04DNA_FD_193489 | JGI IMG/M metagenome (GOLD analysis project Ga0256407, IMG submission 193489) | Bovine rumen microbial communities from Lethbridge, Alberta, Canada - RJG_04 | ecosystem: Host-associated > Mammals > Digestive system > Stomach > Rumen | place: Canada: Alberta... | reverse complement strand
TCGCCACTTGTATCAGATTATTTTGAAGGTTTTGTTGAAAATTGTAATAGGAGGAGAGATGAAATTGAAGAATAGGTGGTTAATAAATGGATAGAGAACATTATATTGAATATTACAGGCTAAAATATAATAATGCCTTAGCAGATAGAATTTTAAATGAAATCAAATATATTATGTCAAAAGATGGTACTTTTACTACATATTTAATTAATGAAGCATTAGATAGGTGGGAAAAAGAAAAAAAGGAGCTTTAATAATGACATCAAAGCAATGTAATTCTTGTAAATGGCATATTTGTGTTAAAGAATTGGGAGAGCGATGTTTTCGGCATCGTGCAGAGTTTTTTAAAAATAAGAATTGCTCATCATATGAAAATGGAGCGATAAATCAAGGGCATAAAGAGTTTTTTAAAAAAGTAGGAGAAGAATATCCTTTTACAGAAATGAGGTGATAAAATGAGTAAAGAATTATATGAAATATCAGGTACTTTTAGAGTATCTATTGAAGCGGAAGATGAAGAAGAAGCTTTAGAGCTTTTTAATAATTGCTCTGTTGCAGATTTAAGTAGAGTCGATATTAATGACATTTTTAAATGGTGATTAAATGTTTTATCGAATATATGGCGTAGAATTTTTATTAGATAGTGGCACAGAGGAGCATATCCGCTCCCACTATCCGCAAATGTGTAAGTGGTTGCGTAATTTCTTAGTTACGGACGAGCTCGATTACTTTAGTTTTAAGGAAGTTGAACGAATGTATTTAGAGTTGAGGTGATATATATGGACGAGGACGAAACTTTATATATGGAAATAGATGGAGAGATGCAAGAGGTCGTGCCATTCATTTGGCATGATGTCGGACATTCTCATGTTGAAATGATAGGTGTTATGACTAAAGAGACATGGGATAATGTTATTCGTGAAGAAAAAGGAATTTGGGAAGATATTGCCGATTTGAGCGTGATTTTTTATACCGAGAAGGAGGCTCTTAGAGAGTATGATTGATGAAATAGGTATACTTAAAGCTTTAAATGATATAAAAATAGAGCTACAATTACAAAATATGATATTAATGTATGATTATAGACGTGGGTATCATACTAAAGTGTCAGATAATTTTAATGAATGTAGTGAAATTTTAAAATTACAAAGAGACAAATTGAGAGGTATAAGTAATGACTGAAGATAAACAAAAAGAAAGACTTGAAAAAGCTGAACAAAAAGCTAAGTTATGCACTTTTTTGTTTATGGGCTTTATAGCTTTTTGTTTATTACTAGCTGCATATTCTCATACTGAAGATATGGAAAAAGCACAAAAAATAACAGGTACTGTATCTAATAAATATATGGTGTTATCTAATAGTCTTTTACAAAAAAATCAATATATTATACAAGTAGATGATTATAAATTCTATTTATCAGAAACGGAATATATACAATATAATATAGGTGATAAAGTTACATATCGATTAAGTAATGATACAGGTGCAGTAGAATTAGAAGAACATATTATTGAGGGATAAAATGACTGAAGTACAAACTCGAAATTTAGGCGAAATATTCAGAGAAAAACTTAGAGAACAGTGGTATACAAAAACTACCAATAATCATAGCAAAAGAAAAAGAGAAGCAAGTGGTATGGCAGGTATATTTAAAACACAGAACCCAGATTATAGACAGGGTTACGCATTTGAATATATATACTTGCCAGATGATGGCGGCAAAAAGAAATATTTATATAGAAGGAGCCTCATAGATTTATATAACACAATAACTATTAAATTAGGGAGGGAAATTTTTGTAGAAGATAAAAATAAAGCACGAAAATTTATAAATAAATATACAAAAAATAAAGATGAGTACAAAACTTTATTTAATAACATTATAATGAAGGAGGCATTAAATGTCTAATGTACGAGCCAAATATAGAGTTGGCGAAATAGAAGAAGAATTTGAAATAAGTGAAATATCAGAGCTAAACGCTACTGAGATTTTTTTAAAAATACTCAAAAATAATAATAAGGAGGAATAATTATGGAAGATACATTAGTAATTAATGGCGTAACCTATATCAGACAATCACAGGTCGCCGAAATGGAACAAAACTTGGAGAATATCAGACAAATAGTCAATTCAGCGCTCAATGACGTAAGTGCTTTAGTAAATGGTCAATCAGTTGCTCAACCAAATAATCAAGTAACTAAGACTGTAACTAAGAAGAAAGCTGAAGCCCCAAAAATTAAACGTGATATTGCGCTCAAAATTAGAGAAGCAATGATGGTACCTTATGAAATTTCAAGAATGGATAATTCAGGTAATTTTTACTCAATTCATAATAGAAAATATGTTTTTACTATGAGAGATGTCTTACTTATTAGAAAAGAGTTTGGTATCAATACTACAAATCGTGATATTAAAAAATTGTCTGAAAAAATGTCCTTAGGCGACAATAACATTCATAGGATTATTTATAACCTTGAAATCGGTACATTCGATAAATATATCAAAGAATGGTTAGAGTCTGTGAACGAAGTAAAAGTTACAGGACATCACGCCCCTGTGGAAAATAATCCGCAAAAACGCAAAGAAAGTGGAATGTATGTTTAAGCAAGTAATTACTTGCTTAATTAATTTTTTAGGTGATTAAATGACTTATGATTTAATTGCGACCATCTTAATAGTTGCAGGGATTTTTATAGGATTAGGGATAATATGCAAATATTTGAACAGATAGGTATTGAATTTTATGAATATGAAGTTGAGATAGAGGTGGAGCATGAATAAAGAGTTTTTAGATATGCGTAATTTTGTTAAGCATGATGAATTTTCTGTTAATGAAGATACAATTAGTGTTACAGTATACAGAGAGCAGTTACATCGTGAAAATGGTAGAAATTTAAATTTTAAGACACAACAACAAGATATTTGTGATTTTGTTAATAAATTAAATAATACAGTAAAAGAATATGAGCTATTTATTTACTGGTTAAAGCTTAATGGGTTTATTAATGATGCAATTTTAGATACTTTTCAAAATATTTTAGAATATGATAATCCTATGTTGCGTTTAATTAATAAAGAACTTAGAGATACAGGTAAGGCGTTAGATGTTTATACAGCATTACAAAAATTTAGTGGAGGAGTATGATGTTTAATTCAGATTTAAAAGAAGAAAATAAAGAACTAAAAAATGAAAACGAGATGCTAAAAGATAAGGTTTATGAATTAGAAAAAGAAAATGTTATAGATAGACTAACTTATAAATCAAAAATTGAAGAACTTGAAAATAAAATTAAAAACTTAGAGAAAGAAAATAATACATTATTTACTTATGGTGACGCCATAAGAATTGTTGATGCAAGACTCTCTTATATGGAGGATAAATTTAAAGAAGTGAAAGGTTCTGGACTTACAGAAGCAACACAGAGATATTATTATGAAAAATCTGCATTAGAAAAAGTATTAATGATTATTGTTGAAGAGGGTCGTAAAAGAGATAAAGAAATCAAAAAACAAATGTTTGGTGGAGATAATGAAAGATGATGACATTCAATTTCTAAAGGACGGACTTTATCTTAAAACCGAAAATGGTTTTGAAGAAGCTATGTTATATATGACTTACGATGATGCTCGATGTTTTGATATAGAAACTTCTGTACATATCTGTTTAAAAAAGGACTGGGATAGGGTACATGAAGTGTCTATGATAAAAGGAGATGACGATTTAGAAACTCATCAAGTTAAACCTGTATTATATAGTATGGATTATGTAGAAGAAATGAGGGAGTGGTATGAGTGAACCATGATGAGACAGGAGCTAAATTATTACGTAAATATCGTTCTTATGATATTGAATCATTTTTATTGCGCCGAAAGCTCGAAGAAGAACTTGAGAATTTTGTATATAGATATTTTGAAGAGCCAATAGGTTTTGAAGTCTTTTTAAATGACTCTGGTAAATATATAGTATTTTATGACTACTCAAGGCAGCATTTTCCTAAGCAATTAATTGATGATTTATGTAAGGAATACAATGTTACTTTTGAGTCAGAGACAGTTGAATATTGTACTGATTATGAAGGCAATACATCAAAAGGTCAAATAACTTACTTATTTGAAATAGTTAAGGATTAGGTGATTGTATGGATTTTTTTACAGATGACGCATTAGTATTTTTATTGGCAGGTATAAGTCTAATGGTTATAGGTGCTATATCAAATGTGATATGGCATTTTGACGCTTATTTCATCTATGGTTGGGCTTGTTGTGATATTTTTATAGCATTTTCTCATAAAAATGATATTTTCTATCATAAAGATAAATTGCCTCAATTAACAATTACGAAGGTGTACAATGACAAAAAGAACTAAAGAAGAAGTTTATAAAGATTTAGAAGGTATCTTTGAAGTAAAAAAGTTAGAAGATTATTGTGAACAAATTGCTAATGATTTAGAAGAAGAGGGTGAAAAATTTTTAACTCATTTTCAAGCTTATCAAGTAATTTTTGCACGTCTAACATCTAAGCAAAAAAAGGAAATAATACCATTTTTACAAGAAGAACCTGCTGTATTATTGTTTAATTCAGCTGTTGCTCATTGGAGTGCCACAGTTATTGAGCAGCAAGCTCCGCAAATTGAAAAAGTTATGCAGGAATATAGCGTGAGTCAAGGAGAAGCGGCGGTGGCAGCTGATGAGGCTTTTAGTGAGCAAATTGGTTATACTACTTCATTCGTAACCTGTTTAACTTCCGCTATTATACAAGTAATTGAAGAAGTAAAAAATAAAGAAGGTGATTGATTATGTTATTGCCCAAATTAACTGTTAATGAGCTTTATAAATCTTTAAGTAAAATTAAAGATGATTTCGGAGATTGTGAAATTGTTGCAATGGATAATCTTATGAAGCTTATGACTTTAAAATTACTTGATAAAGATGGTTATATTGATATTGAAAATAGAAAATTATATATTTTTGGTGATATGATAGGGTGATAAAATGAAAAAAGAAACAAAAGGTCGACAAAGATATAAAGCAATTAGACGAGCATATAGGCAAATATTTAAACCTAAAAGGCGTGATTCTAATGAAAAATGATTTTGTATCTTTTTATGATTTTATGAGTGCATTAGATAAATTTACTATCGAAAAGGCAGAAGAATATGATTTTCGTGATTTAAGCGTTCATTGTAATAGAATTATGGACGTCGAATTTTTATATTTAAAGGATAAAGCTGGAGATATTGTTTTAGTTTGGATTTTGGGAGATGAAAAATTATGAGTATTATTAAGCGATTAGAAGAATTATATAAGCATAATTGCATGAATTGTGAATATTTAGAGATATATCATGATGGTTGCTCAGGCGGTAGTCTTTATATTGATTATGATTGTAGCGAAATTGATTTTTATGCGCCTCAGTTCTTCTGGGACCCATATAAAGAAAATGATTGCAAAAGTTTTAAACAAAATTCAAAAATAGGTAGCAACCGAGCATATATTAGACAATGGCAAAAAGAATGTTATGGAAGTGATTAAATGGTTACTCAAATGTGTAAGCATTGTAGATATTGTAAAAAAACTCAAAAAATTGATAGATATAAGGATAACTCTTATTTTAAATGGGGTATTAATAGATATTGTACTAATAAAAACTCTAAGCACTATAAAAAAGATGTTTACTCAAACAATATATGTGAACATTACGTAACTAATTCATTTCTTTATCGATTGCATAATCGATTTTGTTATTTCTTATATAAAATTGATGCTAAAATAAAAGGTATAGAGATTAAGGAGGTCAAAAAATGAAGATGGAGTATTTAAAAGAAGATAGACGTATAAAATTTAATGATGAAGTTTTTAGCTGCGATGACTGGGCAGATATGTCTATATTGTGTAATAGGGTTAATGATTTTTTAGGAGTATTAACTAAACAAGAAAAAGGCGGATATAGAAGTATCAGTATTAATAAAATTGCTCAATTAGTTGAGCTTCCTGTTGAAGATTTATTAGACGCTCCAATTTTTACTATAAACTTCGCAGGCGATGTTGCTGGGTATGATTTATTAGCTGGTGACGATGATGCTATATATCTTTATTATAATAACAGATATCATGAGTGGGGTGTGTAATTGGACTCTTCAATAACTTATGAGTTTACAGTAAATAACCCTGTATTTGTTGAAAGGCTTCGGTCTTTAGCTATGCAAACAAGAATTTATTACGAAATGCAAGAGTTTAATCAATATCGAGAGTGGGTATTGAGTGAACTTGGTCAAGAACCTAATTAGGAGGGGGAAAATGTCAACAAATGTATATCCTACGCTTTCTGGTTCTGTAACATTTGATAATGACGAAGATGGTACCGATAAGTTACAAACAATATTAAAAGTTGTTGAACAGTTATGTGACGATGGTGTTTTTGCGTCAGTTGGTTTATCTAATTGGGGTTTTTGGGTAAAACCTTTAACAGTATTAGATAAAGAAAATAAAATATTATATGCGTATATAAAAGATAACGAAGATGGTGTATTATCTAATCATGATAAGGCTCAAATGGTTGCAGATGAATTAAAAACTTATTGTTTTAATGTATTTGCCAAAGATAATGCTGTTGGTTTTAAATATATACATGATACATCAAGCGAAAAATCTTTATATGATAAAAAACTAAAGAAAAGTTTAGGTAAAATACTAAAACATTAGAGGTGTAAGCGATGAAGAAAATGACCGATAAAGAAAGAAAGGAGTTCTTAGAGAAAAAGAAAAAAGATTTAGATAAGTTTTTAGAGTCTAATAAGAAAAAGACTAAAGCTGAATTTGCAGGTGATTGATATGAAACTTATGAAGCGTTGGATTCAAGGAATATGTGCAGAGGGTCCTTTTGAAGGTTGTCCTGTACTTAATGATGAGTTTGATGGTACTTTTTATATTATTGAAGATACCCAAGATAATGTTGCACACTTATGTGACAAATTAAACACTTCATGTACTGATGCTGAGCAATTTAATGAATATTTAAGTGCTTTAAAGAGTATTGATATGCCATTTGGCAATATTGAAAATTTTAAAGAAATGTTAGCGGTATATATTTGGGGTGTTGATACCGCAGCTGAATGGTCTTTTAATGCTTGGAATGACTATGTAACTTTAGATTCACTTTGGGTAAAGTTATATGGTGATGATAATTGGGACGATTTAGCTGAAGAAGTATTTAAACGAGGCGATGATTAATGGGTCGTTTTATGGTTGATGACGCAGGTTCTTTAATAGATATGGAAACTGGTAAAATATATGATTATTTTGAAGAAGTTGTTGATTTATTAAACGATATAGTTGATGAAAATAAAACTTATAAAGAAATATTTAAAATTTTAAAGAGGTAATCAAATGTTTTTTAAAAAAGATAAAAAAGAAGAAGATAATGAGTTAGATAATTTAAATAATAATTTAGAACGTATAGCTATAGCTTTAGAGGAAAGTAATGATTTAGCTAAGCACAATAAAGTTAATATGGAAATAATGTTAACTTATCTATCACAGATAATGCTTGCGGAACAAGAAATTAATAAAAATACAGCCTTTAATAATGCTTTATTGTTTTTAGAAAGTCAATATAAAAGTAGCGATGCTATTATGAGTGTTGAAGAAATAAAACAATACTATAAAAGTATTCGTAATGAAATCTTTATAGCTTATAACGAAGAGTATAAAGCTCAGTTAGAAGCTCAAGAAGAAGGAGAAGATAAATAATATGACATCTTGTAACTATCATTTAATAAATGATGGATTTACTAATATAGGCGCCGATTTACAAGATATAGCATTAAAGCTTGATAATTTAGATGTTTCTCTTTCAATCAACGAATTAGATGTTGATTTGGATAATTTAGAACAACAATTAATTATAAATAATAAGCTTATGCTTTTAAACGCTATTGGCACAGATATTATGTCAGAAGAGGACCAAGTCGCCGCTTATACAGCGATTAAACAAGAATTATTCGCTCCATCAAATTCCGTTGATGAACCAACGAATGTCGAAGAAGGAAATTAAGCGAGTAATCGCTTAATTTTTTAATTAATTGGTGTCTTACTTATGAAAGAAAGAAATTGTACATTAGCTGCAACACGAAGAGTTGGTAAAAGTTTTGATTTTGTATCTAAGATATTATCATTAGAGGGACCTTGCACAGTAGCGGTTATATATAAGCACGACCCCCAAATAAGATATATGAAGGAGTATATTGAGGATAACTTACCTTATGGTGTTGAAGTAAAGTGGATACGCTATGATGAAGTTCGCCCACCATCATTAAAGGAGATGATATTTTGAATTATTTACAAATAATGTTTGATATTATTAAACATGATGATGATTTTGTAGATGTAGTATATGATAATTGTAGAAAAGATACGATTTGTGCATTACCGAGAAGTAAAAAAGCTTTAAGTGATGATTATATTGATTTACTTGATGAATTTGGTTTATATAGCTTTGAAACACGACCAGGTTATTGGTTTAGCGATAGACTTACAGGTGAAAAAAAATGGATTGATAAGGCACCTGGTCCTGTATATATAAGCAAAATACCGTTTGATAAGGAGGTATAGATATGGCAATAGCTTATACGCAAGAGAAAATTAATGAAGTAACTAATTTGATATATGCTAATTATTATAACCATTTTAAAAATGGTAGAATGAGTTTTGCAGATATTACATTAGTGGAAAATGTGATTATAAAAGTACAGAATGGCTTTGATGAAGAATGAGAGAGTAATATGTATTATTATAAAATATCTATTGATACCGAATATGAAGGCTCTGATGATATGATAGTGGGTCATGAAGAGCGTTTTACAAATTTTGAATTTAATACTATAGTTCTTGAATGTATAGATGAATGTGTTGAGATGTTCTGCTCTCAAGATGAATATAAAAATAAAGAACCTTGTTATTTTAACGCAGATGATTTATTTGTTCGTTATTATTTACCTCATCTTTTAAGGGTACGTGGATTTGAAATTTGTAGACCTATGTATACGTGTAATATTATGAATGGACGTATATTAGCAGATAATGAGTTTAAAAGTTCATTTTTATTTGAGAGGTATAAAGATAAAGAGATTGGGCAATGTGTTGATTGTTCTTTTGAAGGTAAAAGATTTTTTGAAGGTTGCCCAGTTCATCATAAAAGGAGAGATTTAAGTGAGTGATTATTCAGATAATTGGTGGAATGCGTATTTAGATGTTACACCAGGTTATACTTGTGCTCAATGTGCTTTTGCAGATGAATATATTCCTTATTGGGCATATCCACATATTGACCCATGTTGCTCAAAAGGTAATTCCTGCTCCGCTACCAAAAGTGCTTGCGCAAGTTTTCAATTAATCGGTCGTTTAAGTCGTTAAGTTTATAAGTAATAAAATAAATATTTAATTATGGAGGTATGCAATGAATAATAATTTAGCAGAATTTGCGGCAGGATATACTGTTGCTGATTCACAAATATATACAAATGCTGTATTTAGAGAAATGCGAGATAATTTACAGAAGCATTTTGATGAAATGTGCGAAAATAAGCTGTTTTTTACAGAAGCGGACACAGATGAATTATGGAAAATATATTTAGATATTTTACCAAATACTATATATAGAGTGAATAGCTTTCATGACTGTACAGCTTGTAGAAGATGGTTTAGAAAAATGGCTCACGTAATAGCTGTTACACCTGAAAATAAAGTGATAACTATGTGGAGCGGCGATACTGTACCTGAATATAGGGAAGTATTTGAAGCTTTAGATAAATATGTGAGAGAGCATTCTAAAATAGCAAGAGCTTTTGTTACTTCTCATCGTGAGATTGGTATAGAAACCAGTTATGATGAAGATGAGGACGGAAATCCAATTAGGCACGACCATTTTTATACTATTATACCTACTACTTTTGTACGTGATGGTGTAAAAGTTGGGCAAATTATGAGTGAATACGCTACTAATAGACAGTTATTAGAAAGTAGCTTAGATGCTATTAGTATTGACGCTATTGACACAGTTCTTGGTCTTATTCAGGATAATAACTTATACAGAGGTGGACAATGGGAAAATAGCCTAAAGAAATTTAAAAATATTAAAAGGTCAGCTCCTAATTATAATTCCGCCGCAGCTGTTGACGCTAATGTATTAGATAGATGGTTCTGGATAAAAAGTAGAGAAGCAGGAGAAATGGTTTCAAGAATGAAAAATCACTCTATTGGTGTCTTATTGACTGATTTAACTAATGGCGTTGATATTTTAGATGCGCTAAAACGTTATGAGGACGTAACTGCTCCTGCAAATTATCAAAGACCTAAAGAGGTATTTACTCAATCAATGGTAGAACAAGCTAAGGAAACAATTGAAGAATTAGGCTACTTAGACTCATTACAACGTAGATACGCAGTAATGGAAGATTTAAGTATCAATGATGTTATATATGCTGACAGAAAAGTTAGTAAGTCTTTAAAAGACTCTGATGATTTATTCGATAAATTAAAAGATGAAGCAATTGTGAAACCGATTAAAGTAGACCATATTCAAGCAATTTCTTTACAAGAATTTATTGATGATATTGTGCCTGAAGCTACTGATATCAGTATATATGCAAGTACATCTTTAATGAATAATTTTGTTTCACTTATTGGTCCAGAAAATAAAGATGCACCTTCTATGTTTCAATGGGATAATCCATTTTGTTGGAGCTATAAAAATAATGTAGCAGACTCAATGAAACAGCAAGTTAAAGCTATGGGTGGAGATGTTGATGTTGATTTGAGATTTTCTATAAGATGGAATAATCTCGGAGGCTGGGATAAGTCTGATTATGATGCTCATTGTGTTGTGCCAGGTGATGAAGCTAAAAATGTACGTACTATTTACTTTAGTCGTATGACTAATAGTATGACTGGCGGATACCTTGATGTTGATGTAATTGACCCAAAAGAAGGAGTTCCTGCTGTTGAGAATATTAGATTTAAGCATAAAGAGCAAATGAGAGTAGGTGAGTACGAATTTAGAGTACATTGTTTTAATTCAGGACCAGGAAATAGTGGTTTTGACGCAGAAATTGAATTTGATGGCAAAATTTATCATTTCTCATACCATAAACCTTTAAAGCAAAGTGAATGTATAAAAGTAGCTAAAGTTGAATACAAAACTGATAGTAGTTTCGAGATAAAGCCTATTCTTGATGGTGTATCTAACAATATTGAGAATTGGAATATCAAAATGAATACTTTTGTGCCTGTTAATTTAATTTGTTACAGCCCAAATTACTGGGGTAGTAATAGAGTCGGTAATAAACATGTGTTCTTTATGATTAAAGACTGTATTAGTGAAGATACTCCAAATGCTTGGTATAATGAATATCTTAAGTCAGAGCTCAAAAATGAAAATAAAAGAGTAATGGAAGCTTTAGGTCGTATGGCTAAGGTAAAAGAGTCAGATAATCAATTATCAGGTTTAGGTTTTGCTACAACAAAAGCTAATGAGGTTACATTTAAAGTTATAGCTAATAACGAAGAAAAAATTTACAAAGTAATAGTATAGAGGTGTTTTGAATGGAAAACGATATATGGTTTAAAGCCTTACTTAATAAGTACAGGTTCAGATGCAGTAAAGGTGATATTAGCACCGAAGATTTATTTAATTTAGATACTAAATATATAGAAGAAATATACTCTGATTTAAATGATGAGTTAGCAAGTCTTGGTAAAAAAACTTTATTTGGTAAACAAACTACTGAAATGGCAAAGGTACAAGACAAAATAGATATTGTTAGTGCTGTAGCTGATTATAGAATTGCTAAATCTAAAGCCGAAGAAAAACTTAGGCAAAATAAAGCAGTTAAAGAAGAAATTAATTCTATTATTCTTCAAAAAGAAAAAGACGCTCTCTCTGATATGAGTATAGAGGAATTAAAAGCTTTACGTGATGGGTTATAAATATCCATCATTTTTTTTGATTTATATGATTAGCCAAACAATTCAAGATAATATAGAAGAAATTATAGAGGTTCTTCAACAAGCAGAAGCTTATAATGGTTATAAAATGTGTACAAGCACAGATACTTATTTATATAACTTACATAGTAGACTTATGCATTTATCAGACGAAAAAATAGGTTTCTTTTTTGAAAAAACTAATTCAAATGCACGTGTTGGAACTTATAAAATAACATTAAAATGCTCTGAGGAAGTTGAAGCCTTTATAAATGAAAAAAGGAGTGATTAGATGCGTATCGAATTAGATAAGCCATTAACTAAGACAAAACTTAGACAAGCTCTTAAAATGATGGGTAGCGATGCTAAAAAAGTAAAAATCATTATGGGGACTGAAATATTTGATATTGATACAATAGTTTCTAAAAATGATACTATGTATTTATGCACAAATAGCAAAGAGACAGCTGATTTTTATGAAAAAAGAGTTATAGTAGACC